>OGDY01000768.1_pt1 | contig 40364 bp, 42 predicted proteins | sample 1570341 | NCBI WGS metagenome assembly OGDY01 (sample SAMEA2581972, study PRJEB24529) | metagenome | biome: Human gut stool | place: China | collected 2011 | reverse complement strand
CACTTGAAAAGTGCGAACATAAAAATAGTTTCATCAATATTCTCCTTTATAAATTACTATTTTATTTTTACTTATATTATCATAAAAGCAGATAACTATCAAATATAACTATCTGCTTTATACATGTAATTTGTAATTAACTTGCATATCTTTTATTTATATTTAAAATTAACATTGATACTATTATTGTTACAATTAAACTTATACAACAACTTAACCAACTATAATTAAACAAGAATATTGCAGATAAGCCATTTATTAAGCAATGTGTTAATATACAAGGAAATATACCATTTGATAATTTCCTTATTGTTGCTAAAGCATAACATAAAGTTAAACACATTATTCCAAAAAGAAAATAATTCATATTTGCATTAGCAGTTCCCTTTATAAAAAATATTGGCAAATGCCATAACCACCAAATGATTGCAGTAAAAATTGTTGCTATATGAAAATTGAATTTCTTTTCTAATTCAGGTTGCAAAATCATTCTCCATCCAACTTCTTCGTTTCCGCCACCAAATAACATCATTGGTAAAATTATTATAAGCATAAATATAGGAGCACCAAATTCAAATCCATTTATTGCACACCCTAAAATATAATAAATACATACAAATAGAATTACTACAATATAAGTCCAAATATTGTGTTTTATATCAAATATTTTTTTGAACCACTCTTTAAAATTTTTAACTTTGTTATTTCTCTTTAATGATATATAGGAAGCAATAGTTGGAGAAAATCCACCAATAATGTGCATAATTCTTAAAAATATATTATTTATTGTTAAATTAAATATTTGACTAATTAAAGCACATCCACCCCCAAATACTACCATTATTGCAAATGTTATAATTAAAAATTCTTTTACTAATTTTTTATTCATACATACTCCTATCATTTCTATAAATTACTATTTATTTATTATAATTTTATCTTTTTTCTTGACTTTTTATCTTTAAATAGCTTATAATAAATATAGGAAATGACAAATCCACAAACGTGGTTTTGCCGAAATAGATATAAAAACTCACATCTAAATCGTCAAATTTACAGATGTGAGCTTTTTTTATTTATGTAGTTGCTTGTGTCAACCCAGTTCTTATACAGAACTGCTGTCAAGGCAACGTTTAATGTTAAAGAAAACATTAAGGATAATATTAAAAATAGTATCGCTTTAATCATAAACATCACCACCTCTCCTACGATATTTCGTAAAATTCAGGTGGCAAAACCACATCTGTTTCTCATCATTTCCTATGCTAATTATTCTACAATATTATTTAAAATCTGTCTATAATATTAATAAATTTTATAATCTATTTCTGTTTATAAATTCATAAATCTTATTTTTAATATGGTTGTTTCCTAAATAATAAAATCTAATAAGAGTTATTTAAAAGTATAATGTAATAATCTTATAATATACAAAAATATCATTTTTTATTGATAAATCAACCTTTGTAATTTAGCAAGAGATAATATTTTTTATATTAAAAATAAAAACCTTAAAAGTATTAAAACTTATAAGGTTTTTATTTTTGTTTGCAATTAAATTTATTATATTTTTTACATTGTTACTCAACTATTTCCAATGCATCACTTTTGGTATTAATTCCTTCCAAATTATAATAAGTATTTGGAATATTTCCTATAATAACATTTTCAGCAAGTAAAACCTGATTATATATGCTTTGAGTTATATCATCAAAGGGTGTTAAAATACTAACCTCACAATCAACTTGTAAATAAATTCTGTGAAGAGTTTGGTTAATACCTTTAGACACAAATTCACTTTTTAAGTCTGTCTTTACATTTCCAATTGTTGATATCCTAATCTTAATTCCAGGACCTTTACCAGACATTAATTTTAATCCAGTAAAACTTCCGAAGTGCAATTTCAATGTCATCTCTTCCCTGGTCATCAATTTCTTCTTGTATCTTTACAGCTACATCTGAAATAATTTCATTTATTGGAATTACATTTGATTTTATCATTTTTATATTTCCAGACTCATCTTTTTCTATAGAAAAAAGTTCATCATAAGTATGTTTTGCCATGACTTCTGTTGCTTTATTATTAGCAATAATTGTTGCCATTGATATTGCCTCATTTTTGCATAAAGTATCAAATATAGGAGTTACAGCACTAATAATAAAAGCAAGTGTCATAAATGCTATAACTACAATTATTAATATTTTAGCCCTTTTTCCAGACCTTTCTTTGTTGTTTTTCATATGGATTACTACTTTAGGAATTTTAAGTCTAGGTCTAGAATAAATTTTATGCATAATTTACACTCATTTTAGAATATCTTGGAATATATAATTTTTGACCTACATCTATTACATCCGGATTTTCTATTCCGTTTGTTCTTACAATAAAATCTACGGTTGTTCTAAATCTTTTAGCAATATTCCATAATGTATCTCCTTTTTTAACAATATATACTACTACGCTATAATCCTCAGCATTGTCATCGTCATCTTCAGATTGTACATCATCTATAATGTTTAGTGTTTTATTTTCGGAAATTGTTCCATTTGCTAGCATATCTATATTACAGCTTATATTTCCTCCATCCTGAACTATAAAATCTTGGTTTGTTACTTGTAAGTCAAAATTAGAATTACAATTTTCACTAATATCATTAAAAGAATACTCAAAAGGAATTTTTACTGTTTTCAATTCTACATTCATGTTATCATCTAAAAATGTAAAATTGCAAGTTAATTCTCCATCATATGTTTTAGAATCAGACATTCTTCCAGTATTACTAACCTCTGCTTTAACATCTGCATCAATTAGTTTTTTGTTTTCAATATCATTAACACTTACTATCTCTTTAACCTTCTGGGTTTCTTGAATTTTTCTTATATTTATCATTGTGGTTATTTGTTTTTTGGTGAAACTTAATTTTTCACAAGGACTATACATATCTTGTATTAAATTTATTTGTTTTTCTTCATATACCATACATTTTACTTGAACTTCCATTTCTACATATATAGAATGTTCCTCTGTACTATTAGGTTTCATTACAATATTTTTTATTTCATAGTTTGAATTACATATATTTCCATCTGTAACATTTGGAATATCTATAAAACCAACTATTGGAATCTTTCCTTCAGCAATTCCAATTCTATTGTCTTCTGTTAAATACATAACCTTTATTTTTGCCTCTGCTTTGGTTAATACTTTATTATAGCTTATTTTTATATCTTTATCACATATCATAACTTCAGATTTTAAAATTTCTGCTAAATTATCAATTTCCTGTATTGAAATATTTTCTTTAGAATATATTTTTGTCTCCCCAATACCAATTAATGAATTTACATTTATGTCCTCTTTTAACATTTGAATATTATCATTGTTTTCTATATTATTTACAATCTCAACATTTTCATTAGAATATATTTCTATAAAAACTTCAATTGTTGCTTTTATTCCAATTTTTCTTCCATTAATAACTTTACATTCAATAGACTTTAATTTAAGTTCTATATTTTCATCCATACCCTCTTTACAATTTGGAACACTAATATTTTCAGAAAAATCTAAGCATGCATTTATACCTCTTACCTTATCTTCACTATTATCTGCTAAATACATTATACATGCATTTACACTTCCGTCTATTTTTATTTTATCATCTAAAACCTCTTTTTTATATACACATACCTCCCCACTTGTACAAATTGTACTTAAAATATCAGGCTTTGCATCTGGAACAATCATATCTTTTTCAACAAATATAATCTCTTTTTTCTTACTTATTAATTTATTAATACATAAATTTTCTTTTGATGTATCTACTAACATTTCTTACCTCCTTACTTTTTCTTTATACATGTATATTATTGTTTGTATTATTTTATGCATTATTTTTTATTAGACATGGGGGACTTAGGTTTTTGTATTAAGGTTTTTGGACTTCTCTAATTTTAGTAAAAGTAATATATAAAAAAGTAGATAATATTAAAATAAAATTTTTGAATTGAAAATAATTGAATTAGAAATTTTTATTAATTTTATGGAAAGTGTTCATCTCCTGATGGAATGGTGCCATAAAATTAATTTAAAATTTCTTTGATAATTATTTGAACGATAAAATTTTATTTTAATATCATCTACTTTTTGTTTTAATTATAGAGAAGTCCAAAAACCTTAATACAAAAACCCCGTCCCCATGTCTAATGTCTATATAAAAAGAAACTCTATATATAGAGTTTCTTTTATTTTACAATAATGATGTTTTTCTCTTTTTTGCTTCTACTGGCATTGGAATTAATGGACTATATGAATCTCCATCAAAAACTTCAACCTCTACTGTTCTTGTTAATACATCTGTGTAACTATATGTTACATTTCTATCATTTTCCGCATATTTTACTACAAAAATATTTGGATAAGCTTTTTCTATTGTGGCTTCTTTTTCAAAGGCCTTACTTCTTCCAAGTGATCCTTTTACTATTATCTTTTGACCTATTTTATCCCCTATGTCTGTTTTTAGATTAGTTATGTCTGTTCTACAAATCATACTATCACCCATTTCTCTTAAGATGAGCTAATTATAGCATTTTAGGCGATTTTTGTCAAAAAATAAATGTTTGTGTTTATGGCTTTTTTTTGCTTATTTTTCAGCATTTTCATGCTATCGCTTTTGTTTTGTTACATTTGTTTTACAGTTATGTTACAAACATATTACAATGACATTTTTTTCATTTTTCCATTTGCTCCTATTCCATCTACACCCTTTTTTCCATCTCTTAGTTCTCTACAGATATCATCTATGGAAATGTATTTATATTCATCTGTTATTGCGACTTTTTCTGCTACAATTAATGGGTCTAAAAAATCTATTAAAATTCTTGCAGGAGATGATGCAAAATTTGCTCCTGCAGATATTAGTGCTTCAAAATAGCTCTGACACGCTCCAGCAAATATTACCAAATTTTTATTAACTTCTTTATCATATCTTCTAGCTTCCTTTACAGTTTGTATAAAATATTTTGAATTTCTATAATTATAAATATTATTAAATTCTTTTCCTCTTTTTATCATTCCATCATGCCCTGTAATAATTAAAATATCAGGATTATAAATTTTCAATAGCCTATACACTTCATATGGTTGCCTGTGTTCTGGTATATTTTTTACTATTGCATTTAATCCAAATTTTCTGTAATACATGTATGATTTTTGACTATATTTTCTATCTCCATCTAAATGCAATATTTTTCCTGTTACAGTTCTTTCCTGATTTTTTCTATCATTGCCAAACAAACTATTTTTTATATCATTCTTATTTTGTGCTTTACTATATCTATCAAGTCTTAATTCTACTTTTTCGTTTAAATTTTCTAAACTCCTATTTATTTTTCTTTTTTCTATTATTTCTAAATCATCAACATCACTATCTGCCTCAATTCTTTCTACTAACCCTTTTAATATCGCAATTTTATCATTTTTATTTTGTATGATTCTTTCTACAATAAATATTATATCTTTTCCGTATGATTTTCTTCCTACTATATCCCCTTTTTTTATTTTATTCAATTTCATCACCTCTTAGTCTAGGCTATTATATTTTATGTCGAATTTTGTAAAAAGTTTACATTTTTTCTTAAATATTGTTGAAATTCACATAAAAAGGTGCTACAATTCATATGCATTGAAAATTCAACAATTTTTTTAGAAAGGTTGATGCTTTATGAAAAAAACACGGAATCTGCTTGTTCTAAATGGCAGTCCAAACGAAGTAAAAAGTGTTCTTGATTCCGCATCATTCAAGGCATTATCTATTTTGGAGCCATCACAAATAACGGCTCCAAACATTAATTATGCATTTGAATGCAACAAAAGCGTATTATGTCAGGATTTTAATCTCGACTCAATCAATACGCCTAAAATTCCAATCCTGGTAACATCCAATAAGGTTGGAATTTCACCCACACATGATTGCATTGATCCATCAAAAGATGTATTAGCGCAATTAGAGGAAATTGCAAAAAAGCATAACATTGATATCGGTGATCGCAAATCTAATAGTTCAGGCCTTTTGGGCATACCTAGCAAAAATGACTGTGTATATTGCAACTACTTAAAAGGAGTTGATACTTATTTGGGTCGTACAATATACGAAAACAAATACTTTTTTGTAATGCCTTCTATTGGCCAGTTTATTAATGGCTATTTGCTCATTATTCCTAAGGCACATGTTATGAGTATGGCAGAATTTTCTAAAGAGCTTATTGATGAGTTTAATATCGTCTTGGAAGACGTAATTGCAATCTTGAAGCTAACGTATAATTTTTCCGACATTTTGGTTTGGGAAAATGGCACTGGAAATTCTGGTAAAGGAAAAGCAAAAGACTCTGTCGTCCATTGTCATGTTCATGTTGCACCAAGTCATATTACTGCAAATAAAATTGAGGAAATTTCCACATTTTCATTAGCAGCAATTAAGACTAACGACATAAAAAACTATAATAAGCATTCATATTTGCTTATAAAAGATGGCACAGACAGCTGGAAAATCAACAATAATCCGTCTGTATACATTCCAAGACAGTATGTAAGGCAGATTTTGGCTGATGAGTATGGCATTCCAGGAGAGCTTTGGAATTGGAGAGAATATCCATATTCCGAGCAGGTTTATAAAACGGTTACTGACATAACTACATGTCTTAAAAAGAACTGGAATAAACTTTCTCCAAGAATTAAGAGTATCACTAAAAACTTTGTAAAATTCTAATGTAAAGCCTAAAACTGGCAATCCTGTTCCTGTATTGGAATAGAATTACCAGTTTTACTTTTTATTTTTTTAAATGACTATATTTTAATTTCGTTGCCATTCCACCTCTTATGTGTCTTTCTGCTTTGTTTTCATCAAGTATCTCTCTTACTTCTTTTGCTAAACTTGGATTTATTTTTATTAGTCGTTCTGAGACATCTTTGTGTACTGATGTTACTTTTCAGAGCGGTAGGATTTTCTTCATTATTATTGGCATCTTTGTTTTCTGTGTCTTCTCCATTTTGGTAAATGTCTTCAAATTTTGTTATTACTGGTTCATTTGTTCCTATTTCATTTAGTAGTTTTAGTCTTACTTCTACATTTGAATCTGAATCAACCTCAATTACATCAATTATTGTTTTTAGCATTGCATTTGTTATTGTTTGATTATTTAATATGTCATCTACTGTTTTTATTGTTTTATTAAGTTCTTTTTCTAGTACATCTTTTTCTTTTATTTCTGATGTAATTAGTTTTAGTTCTCTTTCCAGTCTTGCAATATCTTCATTTAGTGGATTTGTATATTTTTTTAATTCTTGTATATTGATTATTTCATTTTGAAACATTTCCATGTATTTTTGTTTTTTAACTGTTACTTTTTCAATTTCTTTTAAAAGACTTTCTTCACTTCTTTCATTGTTTTCTCTTAATTTTGTAATCTTTTCAAATTCTTTTTCAACAGCTTTCATAAAATCTTTTTTATTTTTTATTATACTTTTTAAATATATTTTTATTGCATTTAAAAGTTCTTCTTCATCAATTACTGTTGTGTTTGGACAATGGTTTACTCCCATTGAATTTCTTCCACTACATACCCATCTTATATATTCTGGTCCATCAGCTGTATATTTTCTTTTTATTCTTCTAAATGAATAACCACAATGTTTGCAATATATAAGTGTACTAAATACATATTCTGTTTTTTCTCTTTTGTTATTTAATTTAAATTCGTTTGATCTTTGCTCTAAAAGTTCTTGTGCTCTGTTAAATAGTTCGTCTGATATTATTCTCATTTCTGGTCTTTCAACAACTATCCATTCTTCTTCTGGCAATTCTTTTCTTGTTCCTGTTATAAAGTCTGTTACTTCTGATTTTTTGTTTGTTACTCTTCCTGTATATATTGGATTTTTAAGCATTCTTACAATAGATGTTTGTACCCATTTTGATTTTGTTTTTTTAGTACGTATTCCTCTGTCATTTAAGTTCCATGCTATTTTTGTTGTACCTATCCCTTTATATACGTAACTTTCAAATATTTCTTTTACAATTTTTGCTTCTTCTTCATTTATTTTTAAAGTATATCTTTCGTCTGGAATTTTGTCATATCCAAATACTAGGTTAGGCACTCTTCCTTTTTTTGCTGTGATGTCTTTTCCGAATTTAACTCTTTTAGACATATTGGCACTTTCTTGCTGTGCCATTGCTCCTAAAATTGTTAGTATAAATTCAGAACCACCTTCCATTACTTCGCCATTGTTTAAGAAATCTACTTGCGCACCATAAGATTTTAACTCTCTTACACTTTGTAATAAGTCTACTGTATTTCTTGCAAAACGGCTTACATCTTTTACTACTACTTTATCAAACTTTTTTGCTTTTGCATCTATCATCATTTGTTGGAATTGTTTTCTGTGTTTTATTTGCTTTCCTGATATTCCTTCATCTGCATATAGCTTGTACAATTCATAGCCGTTTTTTTTGGTAAATTCATTAAAAAATTCTATTTGCTTTTCTAATGAGTCTATTTGTGCTTCTTTTTCAGTTGATACCCTACAGTATGCTGCAATTTTCATAACATCACTACTTTCTTTATTTTCTCTGTTTCGTTGTTTTCGTTCTGTTACATTTTAGCATATCAGTTTCAAAAAAGCAATAAAAAACTACTCTCTTTTTGAGAATAGTTTTTTGTTTAATATTTTAATTATCTATAAAAAATTGGATAATTGCATAAAGTCCATTATCAGATATATTATTTATTGTACCAATATTGGCTCTAATTAAATATGGATGATGCACTATCATATCCAAATAATCTTTTGTTGAAGTATTGTCATTAAAAGTTTCCCAACATCTTAATGTATTTTTATCAAATAAACTTGACTTACGTTTTTCTATCTCTCTAATAATCTGCTCTAATTTTAAATCCTTATTATCATATCTTCCTTTTAGTTTGTCCCACATATTTTTATTTATTAAAAAATATATAGCACTCTGTTCTAGTAAAGCTCTCAATAAAAAAGCAAATGATATACTATATTTTATATTATGATTATTTATACACATTTGTTGTATTTCATAGCATAAATCTTTGATTCCTATAGCCCTTGGATTATCTTCTTTTAACTTTTTTATATTTATTCTAATAAAAATAGAATCACTTTCCTTTTTTATTATACCATATGGGTTAGGACTAATAAATGAAATTTGCTCACCTCTAACTTGTTCTTTTTTTTCATCTTGCTTATCTTCTTTATTTACCTCTTTTGATTTTTCAATGCTATCATTTTTATTTAAACTTGGAGATATTAAATTTTTTTCTTCAATGCTAATTTTTTTCTCATTTTCACCATATAAATATTTTTTCATTTCGGTTGCATTTTTTATATTTTCATTTTTTAATGTTCCGTCATTAATATCCTTTATAATTTTAGCTAATTTTTCTTCTAATTCTTTTATAGAAGATGCATGTGTTAATATATTTCCAGTGTTATCTATTTTTAAAAATTCTTTTCCAACTTTAGAATTTGCAATCTTTTCGAATTTAGTAACTGAAAATTGATCTGATATATTCTCAAATGGCTTACTACAGTACTCCTTTAATTGAGAAAACATGTTTTTTGTTCCTAATTTATTCTCAAATCTTTTTTTAGCAACATCGCTCCAAGGCAATGCTCCTGTATCAGTAGTGTGTATTGCTCGTATATAATCAGCACATTCCTCAAAAGAAGTGGCAACATAGCATGAAACTTCATAAAAAGATTTGTCATTAATTTGTTTATGCATATCATATATTTTGTTTCTCTGAGTATATGTAAAGTTATTCAAACTATCCAAAATATTAGGATTTTGCAATATTTTCAATGCAGTTAATCTACGATTTCCATCCCATGCTACATATTTTCCTTTTTTTTCATTATATGTAACTGTAACAATTGATTGTGGAAACCAATTATTCTCAAATATATCATATATCAATTTATACATTGCTTGAGAATCTTTCTTGGTTTTTATCAGTTGTTGCATAATGAAAACTTCACCCAAATCCATTATTACTTCATCATGTCTTGGATTTTCTGGATTAACACATATTTCATTTATTGATAATTTTATAATATCTTTTACTTCTAAAGTTTTCATTTTATATCCCCTCTTTTTTTATTTCACCTTCTTTTTTCATTAGTTTTTTTACTGTACATTTCAACATATATTTACTTTTGTAATATTTTTTTCATTTCAATTATATCATAAAATGGAATATTAATACCTTTTTGGGCTAGTTTTATAACATTCATTGAAGTTTCTATAATTTCTTGTTTCAAAGTTTCAGTTATTTCTACATCTTGCATTTTGTTTTGGTATTTACTTTCTATGTATTCTTCAGTTGTTGGAAAAATATTTTGTATTAGAAATGCTTTTTCTTTTCCTAATACTTTTCCGAAAACAAAGTTATAAACTTTTTTTCTAACTTTTTTCTTATTTTCATATATTGATTTATACTTTTCCACTTTACTCGATATTGGAACAAACCAAATTATTTCTTCATTTTCCAGATCATTAAAACAAAAATAGCAAGGTCTTTTATTGCCATTTTCTTTATTTTCCATTAATTTATAACCTTTAAATATATCAAAAAATTCATCTTTTATAAAATAAAATTTTCCATTTTCTACTTTCATTTTTACCTCATTTCTAACAAAAAATCTACCTCCGAAAAGGTAGATTTTATTAACATTTGTCCACCTACGCATTTATTTGTCGCAAGTAGGGTTGCGAGTAACATTTGCACACCTATGCACTTGTACCCCGCAAATAGGGTTGCGGCTAACATTTGATTTGGACAAGATACTAATCATGTATCTTTATTATTATATTCATTATAACCTTTTTTATTACCAAAAGTCAATACATTTACTCTATTTTTCCTTTAATACTGTGAAAATTTTGATAAGAATTTGAAGTTTTATAATCAAATGTAACACTATCATCATTTTCAGCTAAATTATAAGCAAGAACACCAGCCATAGCTTGTACTATTTGGTCTTCAGTATTAGGATTTATAAACGTAATCTTCAAACCCTTTTTCAAAATTCTCACCCACTTTCTTTTCAATACTATTATTAAAACAAAAAAAATATGACAAAAAAATATACCTTGAATAACTTCAAAGCATATCTTATACATATATTCTTCTATTTCTTATATTCCCCACATTTACAACATTCCTAATTCTTTTTGGTACATCACAAGCAAATGTAAATCCTCTTCTTAAAACTAGATCACTACTATTTTTATCATATCTAAACATTTGTCTATTCCATTTTGCAAAATCTAAATCCGATATTTGTATTTTGGTTGATAAATACTCATTGTCTTTGTTAATTTGTATTATCATTGCTTGATACTCTTGTTTTTCTGTTTGTCTCCTTTTATTTATATAGTTTCTTTTACAAGCTTTATGATTTTCCTTACTTATATTACTTCTATATTCCTTTTCTTTAATATATCTCTCATCTTTTTGAATAATTTTTGTAATATAAGGTTTACTCACTTTTAGTTCTTCTGCTATGTCAGTTGGTCTTTTATGTTCTTCATAAAAAAATCTTATTATATCTTCATTTTTAGCTATTTTTATCACCTCCATTCTCTATGGTTAATTTTCTATCTACAGTTTTATACAATAATTATTTCAAAAGCTATTGTATTTATATCAGTATTATAGTATAATATAATTAGAATGTCAATAACAATTTTTATTTTTTTAAAAATTGTTTACAGATGGATTGGAGGAAATATTGAAATGAATAGGGATTTACCAGAAAATAAATTTTTTGAAGATTTTTATATTTGGTTTAATCAAGAGAAAAAAGAAGAATATTATTCTACCCCTTTATATTACTATAAGGCTAGTTTTAATATAGATTATGATACTCATACACTTAAAATATATTGGAAAGAAAATGAAGGTACAGATAATGGATTAAAGCACCCTGCAACCTTGTATTTTCCTTTTGTAGAGAAATTTGGTACTTTTTTAGTTAGATTTTTAAATGCCGATTTATCCACTTATGAATCTGCATATAAAGACTTTTTCTTTGCTTATGGCTTTGAAATATTAAGAGATTTAGAAGAAGATTATAAATTTACATTATCAAATAATTATGGAAACGATGAAACATACTTAAAAGAAACTCAAAAAATTTATAATACTTTAAAACATAAAATAATATATGTTCAAGAAGAAATGAAAGATGCAATAAATTACATATTTAATATTAAAGAAGATGAAAAATTAAAAGATTATACATCTGCACAAAGATATGCAGTATATTTAATTAAACAAATGGGAAAATTACACACCTTTAATAAAAATGATAATGTTATACGAGATAGTTTTTCTAATAAATATGAACAATTCCAAAATACTAGCGAACACACTTTATTAAATGAATTAAAAAATAAAAGTATGTTTATTTCCATGATAGATACACATAAAAGTAATGATTTATCTAGTATCTGTTATGTAGTATTAGAAGAATTAGTAAAAACAAATAATAACCCTATTAAGAAATGTCAAAATTGTGGAATGTATTTTATACCTAATTCAAGACTTGACGAAATTTATTGTGATTATCCAAAAGAAAACGGAAAAACTTGTAGAGAACAAGGTGCTATTCTTACATATAATAAAAGATTGCAAGAAAAATCAGCTTATGCTGAGTATAGAAAAATATATCAACAAAAATTTATGAAAGTTAGAAAAAATAAAGATAACAAAAAAATTGCTAATGATTTTGAAAGTTGGAAAAAACAAGCTAAAGAAAAAATCACAAAACTAAAACATGAAGAACTTTCTGAAAAAGAAGTTTATGAGTGGATTATGAAAAATAAATAATTTCTATATTATTTATAAAACTAAAAAAGACCTTTGGGCCTTTTTTAGTTTATTTTATATCTTTATAACTATTATATCTTTTATAATTAATTATTAAAATTACCATTACTGCTATAATGCTTATTATAATTACTGAACTACTACCTGCTTGTGGTAATTTACCTGTTGCTATTGTAGTATCTTCTTGTTTTGCATCTATTGCAGGTTCTGTAACATTCTGTTTTTTGTCTTCTTTATTTTCCTCATTATTATCTATAGCAGGTTTTGTTAAATATACATATTTTATATTGTATTTAATAGCATAATTGGCAGCCATTGAATCCTTATAACAATACACTGTTAAATCTTTATCATGACTTTTAAATATTGAATCCGAATCACTTATGTTATAAAAACCTATTTTAGTAACATTATCTAAAATTGTAATTTTTTTTAATTTAGTACAATTATCAAATGCACTATATTCAATCTCTGTTACAGAATCTGGTATTACTATTTCTGTTATTCCTGTATTTGCACATAAATTTTTTGGAACTATTGTTAAACCATCTTCTAAAGTTATTTTTGTTATATTAGGATTATCTAAACATGGACTTACCGAACCATTTTTTAATGTTTTTGGTATTGTAATCTCTGTTAAACTTGTACAACCTTTAAAAACCTGAAATGACAATGTTGTTATGTTCCCTAAATCAACCTTATTTAATTTTGTACAGTTTTCAAATGCACTATATTCAATCTCTGTTACAGAATCTGGTATTACTATTTCTGTTATTCCTGTATTTGCACATAAATTTTTTGGAACTATTGTTAAACCATCTTCTAAAGTTATTTTTGTTATATTAGGATTATCTAAACATGGACTTACCGAACCATTTTTTAATGTTTTTGGTATTGTAATCTCTGTTAAACTTGTACAACCTTTAAAAACCTGAAATGACAATGTTGTTATGTTCCCTAAATCAACCTTATTTAATTTTGTACAGTTTTCAAATGCACTATATCCAATTTCTGTTACTGTACTTGGAATTGTTATTTCAGTTATTTTAGTTGCAGACTTAAAAGCACTATTTCCTAATGTAACTACTGTCTTTCTATCTAAAGTTGATGGAATTATAACATTTCCTATTAAATCTGTTGGATTTATACATTTTAAATTTTCAATTTGGTTTGAATCATTTAATTCATAACTCCAATTCACTGTTACACCATTTATAGTAGATGTTGCAGTATAAGTATCTTTGGCAAATACAGTTCCACATAGTCCTAATAATACTAAAATCATAATTAAAATACTAAAAATTTTCTTTGACATCTGTATCTCTCCTTATTTTATCTTAAAAGTGTTTTATATTTCTTACATATATCTACATTCAATATATCATTTCGAGTTTTTTCTGTCAATAGTTTTGAAATATTTTTATTAAGTTATATCTTAATAAGTTTTAGTGGTATCAAATTATTTATATTTTATCTTTATAATTTATATATAAACAATTTTTATGTTATTAAAGTAATATAAAGGAGGAGGCTTCTTATGACATCTATGGAATTAGTTGGACTTAATACAAAATGGTATAGATATCAAAATAATTTAACACAAGAACAATATGCAAATAAAACCAAATTCAAAATGGCTTATATTAGTGTTATTGAAACTGGTAATGCTAACCTAACTTGTAAAAATATAGATTTTATAGCAAAATCATTTAATATAAAACCAGAATTATTATTTAATGAAAAAACTGCTAAACTTGCTCAAAAACTACCTGTTAGAGTAGATATGTATAAGAGGAAATAACTTTTTTTTAGTTCTTTTCCTCTTTTTTGTTATAAACTACCTTGCTAAATCCCATTCTTTTCCTCTTTCTTCATTCTTTATCTGCTTTTCTGGATCTATAAAAGTATTTGTTTCTTCTTGAAAATCTCTAATCAAATTATCTTCTTCAGCAATATCAAATTTTCTACAAATCCAATGTATAAATTTATCAAGAATTTCCCAGAATTTATTTATTATTTTATTCAAATAGTTATTCTCTTTTTCTAATTTACGAATTTTACTTTTATATTGATTTTCTATATCATATGTTTTATATTCAAATTCTTTTTCAAGCTCATCTTTTCTATTATTGAATCTTAAATCAAGAGTATCACTCTTTTTCTTATATTCTTTTTCTAAAATCTTAACTGTATTGTTTAGTTCTTTGTTATCAGCAATTATTTTATCTCTTTCATTCTGATATTTTTCTGCTTCTTCAATAGTTTTAGCTTGTTTGGATAATTCTTTATGTAATGTTACATTATCTTGATACAATTCTTCAATAAGTTTATCTTTAGGTTTTATGATATCATTTAAAATCTTTTCATCTCTACCTATCATAACCTTTTTTATATCTTTTAAATCTGGAACTTCTGGTAATTCCAACTTTATACTTTTTAAGGTCTCTTTTGTTTTTTCAAAATTAGTTATGTTTTTATATTCCTTTACAGTGTAATGTTCTCTATTAGTTTCTTCTTTTGGTAATACTCTTTTTAAATCAAATCCATTTGATTCCATATATTCAAAAAAAGCATTTTGTAATTGTCTATAACTATCTTTAGCTTTCCAAAATTCACTACAAGCAAGTTTATCTATATTATTGCCTTTTTTATCTGTTGTATGAACTACAGGCAAAAAAAGTAAGTGCATATGAGGAGATCTTTCATCATAATGCACTTTTGCAGATAAAATATATTGTTCACCTAAATCTTTATATTCACATACAAATTTATATGCTGTTTCAAAATACCTTTTTGTCTCTTTTTCTCCTATTCTTTTAAAAAAATCATTATCTGATGTTATTACATATTCACATACAATATTACTTACTGTTTTTATTTGACCTTTCAAATCGTATTTTTCCCTTATTTTATCAAATTCTTTTTCATAATTAAATTCAGGTTCTTTTAATGCATAATTTAAATATGATTTTGTTTTATCTATATCTTTATTTGAATAATTTTTATTCTTTCTTTCATTATGGCGATATACTGCCTTCAAATTTTCCCTTTTATATTTTGCATTTCTAATTATCGCATAACTCATATAAAACCTCCTTGCTCGTGCTCAATAACACAAATAAATTTTATTTTTCTACTCTAATTTCAATTGTGTTGTAAACACACTACAACACTTTTTTAGCTGACTGCTTCAAAAAGTGTTAGTGTAGCAGGGATACCCCACACCCCAAACAAAAAAACTAAAGCATTTTTTTAGGTTCTTAAATAAAAATTTGCTAACTGCAATTTTTATTTAATTGAGCCCAAAAATAAATTTTTTGACTCACTCACTTTAGCAACTCCCAAGTAGAAACCAGAGGAAGTGAGCTAAAGTGAAAAGGTGCAATAATCCCTTATTTAAAAAAGGAATTATTACACCTATTTAATCAGAAACCGTCGGTTGTTCGCCTCGTTTCATAGGTAGTCTAGTAAGTAGCATTGCTACTATAATTGCTGATACTAATAAGCATCTTTGTTCATACTTGTCCAAACTTTTTACAATTATAAATCCACAGCCAAGTTTTGCCACCGAATACTCTTTTTTTATTGTGAGTCTGTGTTCTAAAATCTCACTCACGCACTTCATACCAATAGACTGTTAGCACTTATACGAATGAACTTTATAGCATCGGCTCATTACACCTATCACTTTTTAAGAGTTTGAGGCATTATCTCTTGCATAAGAAAAACACACTTGCAACTTTTAATTGCAAATGTGCTTATCTTACTAATATTTAATTTTGTTTGCCCTCACGTTTTATTTTCAGCAAAATAAAACTGCAATGTAATAAATTATGCCTACCCAAATGAGTAAACACAAATTTTTGCCACTTTTTGTATGTTTTTTCGTGTACTTTTTGTCACTTTTTGCATATTTATCTTATCACTAATCCCAATCTAACAACTGGATTTTTCTCTGCCAAGAAAACCTTTTTAATTTCAATACTTTCAGGAATAACATATCTATTTTTCAAACCGTTCTTGAGTGTTACATCTTTGTGTACTGTACTTTTACTTATTCCAAATTTCACAGCTGCCCCTCTTACTGTATCTTTTGAATCTATAATATAATGTGCTAAATTTGTCGCACGTTCTTCTATTGATATTCCCTTCATAAAGCAACCCCCATTGAATACTTTTGTTTAATTGTATTCGCATAAGGGTTGTATTAGAACGTCATATTTTTCATTTATTTTTTACCAAAAAACCTTTGTAATTTATCAAATAGCTTTTTAAAAAATGGTTTTTTGTAATTAACCATGGAAACTTCAACAGCTGATGTATTGATACTTTGTTTTTCTTTTGGCTTAAATAAGTTTTCTGTTTTATATTGTTCTTTTATTTTTTCTTGATATTTTAATGCATTTTTTCTAATAGTATCAATAAATTTTTGTTTTTCACTTTCCTTACATAAATAATCCAAATAAATTCCAGCCAATATATCTCTTGTCTTATCTTTTAACACCATTTTATTTACATCTTCTGAAAAATCAATTGAAGGTTTATAGCTTTTAGATTTATTATTTTCTAAGAATTCTATAATTTTTTTAGGAATTTTATTAAATTCACTTTCTTCTAATTCATTTAAAATTCCTAACACTTCTACAGCGGCTTCACAATATTCACTACTTAACATATACCTCACCTCTACTATATTTTGCAAGTTCTTTTTGAGCTGTTCTGTCAATTCCATTTGCTTTGTCTACAATAATTTCAATATCAAAAATGTTTTTTGGTTTGTAATATGGAAGACTGACTTGCTCATCTCCATATAAATCCTTTAATTTTTGCTGATATTCTTTTAAATTAGTCAAACTTTTTCCTTTTTGACCATTAATAAAAAAATTAAGTCTTTCTTTATATGTATCTAAACTTGTATGTGTAAGTGTTAAACATCTTTCCTCTTCTTTAAATTCTTCATTTGACATTTCTAAATATTTTTTTGTTACTGCAGATAGTCTATCTTGTTTCTTGTCTTTTTCAAATTTCTCAAAACTTCCTTCATCTAAATAAAAAACTCTTGTATTTCTATCTCCACTTACTGGTTCACACACAAACAAATATCCATTTTGATTACAATTTATATCATTTAAAAGATTTTTATAAACAAAACTTATATATGACATTTCCTGTGTGCCATCTTCTAAATTTTCAACAACCTCAACCTTTCCTTTAGGTTTATTTTCTTCTAACATTTTCCTTCTTTTTTGAAAATCTATTATTTCATTTTTTCTTTCATACTTATTTCTCTTATCATGCGTATTTTGTGTTTTTCTTTCTATTTCATCAACTCGTTGTGTTATAGTACAAGTATGTTTTTTGCTTTGTTCTTTTTCATCTATTAAATATTTATAATATTCAATTAAATTTCCAAATGCTTCATTTTCTGCTTGTTCTATTCCAGCTATAATAAGTTTCGCCCCTGCATCATTTACTTTATTTTCTTTAGTTATAACATTCATAATTTCATCATTTAACTGGGTAAAATTTATTTTATTTAATGCACTTTTTTCATTATATTGTTCATTCTCATTTCCATATAAATCAACAATTGTATAATTGTCATTACCACTAAATCTTAATATTATTTTTCCTTTTTTTCTAACTATAGAAAAGCCATCTATATCCTCTGGATTTTTGTTATTCTTATATTTGCAGTTTTGTTTATATGTAGGATTATTTTTTTGCATTATATTTGCAATTGCTTGTTTTACATACTTTCTTTCCAATAAATCTGAAAACATCCAATCCAATTCTATAAAAGCATTTCCTCTATTCCATGACAAAATTCCATCTGGTTTAGTATTTGAAAAAAATTCTTCAAATTTCTTAAAATTTTCAAAATCTTTACTCATAAAATCCACCTTATTTCTAATATTACTTCATTATATATTTTATAAATATTTTCTTTTGTTTTCAACATTTTCTTTATTATTTAATATAATTGTAATCTTTTTGTAATACTTATTGCTAATATGTCTAACTTTTGATAAAATTATTTAAGGAGGCTTAAAATGCTTAGAATTAATAATTTAAAAATAAGAAAAGATTTAACTGAAAAAGAAATATTTGAATTTGCAATAAGTAAATTTCATATAAATAAAAATGATATTATAAATATGTTTATTTCACGAAAATCTATTGATGCCAGAAAAAAAGATGATGTTTTTTATTCTTATTCAATAGATTTAGAAGTTAAAAATGAACAAAAATATAAAAAATTAGAAAAGATTAATGTAATAAATCTTCCCCAAATTGAAATAAAAAGAAATAGTAAATTTAAACCTGTAATAGTTGGAGCAGGTCCAGCAGGTCTTTTTGCAGCACTAACTTTAGTCCAAAATGGAATAAAGCCTATTATTATAGAACAAGGAAAAACAGTAGAAGAAAGAAAAAAAGATGTAGAATCATTTTTAAATAATGGAAAATTAAACACCTTATCAAATGTTCAATTCGGAGAAGGTGGAGCTGGAACATTTTCAGACGGCAAATTAACAACTGGTATTAGTAGTCCTTACTGTAAAAAGGTAATTCAGGAATTTGTTAACTTTGGAGCACCTAAGCAAATTCTATATTTACACAAGCCCCATATTGGAACTGATAATTTAATAAATATTATTAAAAATATGAGAGAATATATAAAATCAAAAGGTGGCGAATTTCTGTTTAATCAAAAAGTCACTGATTTTGAGTTTAAAAATAATCATATTTGTGCAATATATTGTGATAAAAAAAAGATTGAAACAGATAGTGTTATTTTAGCAATAGGACATAGCAGTAGGGACACTTTTGAAAAGCTTTATAAAAAAGGTGTAAAAATGGAAGCTAAAAATTTCTCAGTAGGTGTTAGAATAGAGCACCTACAGTCTGAAATAAACAAATCTCAGTATGGTACAATAACAAAATTAAAATTACCGCCTGCAGAATATAAAATGGCATATCATTCACCAACTGGTCGTTCTTGCTACACATTTTGCATGTGTCCTGGTGGCCAAGTAATGGCATCATCAAGTGAAGAAAAAACAATTGTTACAAATGGTATGAGTAATTTTTTAAGAAATGGAAAAAATGCAAATTCTGCTCTTTTAGTAAATGTTACTCCTGATGATTTTTTTGATAATTCTCCACTTGCTGGAATATATTTTCAAAAAGATTTAGAAGAAAAAGCATTTATTTTGGGTGGAAGAAATTATTATGCTCCAGTACAAAGAGTAGAAGATTTTATAAAAAATCAAAAATCAACTTTTATTGGGTCAATTGAACCTTCATATAAACCAGGAGTTACATTATCAAATTTAAATGAAATATTACCTCAATTTATATCAAATACATTAAAAGAAGGTATTATATATTTTGATAAAAAACTAAAAGGATTCGCAAACCCTGACAGTATTCTAACGGGATTAGAAACAAGGAGTTCATCACCTGTTAAAATCTTAAGAAATGAAGATTTATGTTCAAACATAAATGGCTTATATCCTTGTGGTGAAGGAGCAGGTTATGCAGGTGGCATAATGTCTGCTGCTGTTGACGGAATAAAATGTGCAATAAAAATTGCCACCAGTTCCGGGTTTAAATGGCAATAAATTGCAATAGTTCCGGGTTTGGATGGCAATAATATATTAATTTTTATACCTTGGTGTCGCAACCTACAATTTTAAATTTTATATGTAGGTTGCTCCAAGTCGCACTCGTGCAAGCACTCGTTTGGTCGCTTACGCGGTATTTCAAATTAATATATTATTGCCATCCAAACCCGGAACTATTGCAATTTATTGCCATCCAAACCCGGAACTATTGCAATTTATTGCCATTTAAACCCGGAACCGGTGGCAACCCGGAACCGGTGGCAATTTTTCTTAATCTTCTTACTATTTCTTCTAATTTTTCTAATAAATAATCTACATCTTCTTTTGTGTTATCTTCACCAAAGGTGATCCTTAATGAACTATATGCCACTTCTTGCGGAAGCCCTATTGCAACTAATACATGTGATGGTTTGTTTGAACCAGTTGTACATGCAGAACCGCTTGAAGCACATATTCCATATTGATCTAAATTTAATAATAATGCTTCTCCTTCAATATTTTGGAATGAAAAATTTGTATTTCCAGGTAATCTATTTGTTCTTTCCCCATTTAATTTTACATTTGAAATTCTTTTTTCAACTTCTGAAATAAAATAATCTCTTAGCTCACTTAAATATTTTATATGTTCTGGTAAATTTTTTTTAGCTAACTCACATGCTTTTCCTAATCCAACAATTCCCGACACATTTTCTGTTCCTGCTCTTCTATTTTTTTCTTGATGTCCTCCATCTATAAATTTTTGAAAATCAATTCCATTTTTTACGTACAATGCTCCAATTCCTTTTGGACCATATATTTTATGTCCTGATAATGATAACATGTCTATCCCCATTTTTTGTACATCTATAAATACATTTCCACACGCTTGGACTGCGTCTGTATGTAATATTATTTTATGTTTTTTTGCTATTTGTGCAATTTTTTCTATTGGTTGTATTGTTCCAATTTCATTATTGGCAAACATTATGCTAATTAAAATCGTCTCTTCAGTTATAGCATTTTCTAGTTGCTCTAAATCAACTACTCCATCTTCATTAACATTTAGGTATGTTACAGCATATCCTTCTTTTTCTAATTCTTTGCATGAATTAAGAACTGCATGATGTTCTATTTTAGATGTAATAATATGCTTTCCTTTATTTTTAGCCAAATGTGCAATTCCCTTTAAAGCTGTATTATCACTTTCAGAGCCTCCTGCTGTAAAAATAATTTCACTTGCATTGCAATTTATAAGTTCTGCAACCTTTTTTCTTGCATCTTCTATAGCTCTTTTGGCACTTCTTCCAATTTTATACATTGATGAAGGATTTCCAAATTCTATACCAAAATATGGAATCATTGTTTTAATTACTTCATCTTTAACTTTTGTGGTAGCTGCATTGTCAAAATATCTTATTTCCTCCATAAAACCTCCGATTAAAAATTTACTTTTTGCTAGTAATTTTTCTTTATTTTATTATATTCAAGATATTTACAATTATTTACTTTAAAACTTCTTTTATTTTATCTAATTGTTCTATTGTTTGATTATAGCCATATTTATAGCAACTATCTAGTTTTTTTGTATCAAGTAGTCCTGTTTTATCTGTTTGTATTGTTAATATATAATCACTCATTTTTAAGTTTTCCTCAGATATTTTGTTTCCCATTATATCAATTGTACGCATTCCAATATCCATAACATTACTTTTTTCATCAATATCATCTGCTTTAAAATTAACAGCTATTACCTTTGTTGCTCCTTGTTTTTTTACCTCATTTACTGGAATATTATCAAGTACTCCTCCATCTAAAAATTTATGATTTTTATACTCACATGGGCAAAAAATTGCTGGAAAACTGCTGCTTGCTCTTACTGCTTTTCCAACGCTTATGTCTGTAATATAGGCAATAGAATTGCTACTATTACTTTTAGCACTTTGTGGAGTATAATTTGTAAAAATATATTCTTTTGAATCATTTAAATCCACCGTTGGTATAACAAGTGGCATTTTTATATCTGAAATTTTGGTAATTTTCTTTTTTAGTGCTAAATTATTATATGCCTTTTCAATACTTTCTCCACTTTTAAGACCTATAAATTTATTTTTTTTGCTATTCATAAAATTACTTATTCCAGATATTATTGGTGCTGCATTTATATTTATTATTTCATTTGCATATTTTTTAAATAACAAATATATATACATTGGAGAATAGCCAATAGCATATAATGAGGCTATAAGTCCACCAGCACTTGTTCCTCCTATTACATCAACTTTTATATCATTTTCTTCCAAAGCCTTAAGAACCCCTGCATGAGCAATTCCACGTATTCCCCCACCTGATAACGCTAAACCTAATTTCATTTTTCCACCTTCTTTAATCTTCTATATTTTATTATTTACTAAATATTGTGTGCATAAACATTTTTACTACACTTTGTAAATTTAATTCAAAAAAATCCTATACTGAACTATACTTTTTGTATAATTCAATATAGGATATTTATTATTTTCCATAATAACAATCTAACATAATTTGCTTTAATTCAGAAACTAATGGTAAACGTGGATTTGCAGTTGTACATTGGTCCTCAAATGCTCTATCTGCTAACATATCTACTTTTGCCAAAAATTCTTTTTCATCAATTCCTGCATCTTTTATTGACTTTGGTATTCCTAAATGTTCATTCATTTGTTTAATTTTTTCTATTAAACTATTAACTCCCTCTTCAACATTATCAGCTTTTAATCCTAATTTTTTTGCTAGTTCATAATATTTTTGATCAGCAATAAAATATTCATATTTAGGGAATGATACAAATTTAGTAGGTTTTGAACTATTGTATTTTATTACATATGGTAATAAAATTGCATTTATTCTTCCATGTGGTATATGGAATTCTGCCCCTAACTTATGTGCTAAAGAATGGTTTATACCTAAAAATGCGTTTGTAAATGCCATACCTGCAATTGTACTTGCATTATGCATTTTTTCTCTTGCTAATTTATTTGTTCCATCATCATATGCTTGCTCTAGATATGTTACAACTAATTCTGATGCTTTTTCTGCTAACCCATCTGTGTAATCTGATGCCATATTTGACACATAACTCTCAATTGCATGTGTTAAAACATCCATACCTGTATCTGCTGTAACAGATTTTGGAAGACTCATTACTAAATCTGGATCTACAATTGCAACATCTGGTGTTAATTCATAGTCTGCTAACGGATATTTTTTATTTTTTTGTTTATCTGTTATTACTGCAAATGAAGTTACTTCTGACCCAGTTCCTGATGTTGTTGGTATAGCTACCATTTTAGCTTTTTGTCCAAGTTTTGGGAATTTATAAGTACGTTTACGTATATCCATAAATTTTAATTTTAATCCTTCAACATCTGCTTCTGGATGTTCATAAAATAACCACATTCCTTTTGCTGCATCCATAGGGCTTCCTCCACCAACGGCAATAATTACATCTGGTTTAAAATTATTCATTGCTGCAACACCTTTTTTTATTGTGTCAAAAGATGGATCTGATTCTACTTCACTAAAAATTTCTGAATGAACATACTGACTTCTTTTCCTTAAATGATATAATATTTTGTCTACATAGCCAAGTTTTACCATCCCTGGATCTGTAACTATAAATGCTCTTTCTATGTCTGGCATTTTTTCTAAATAGGCAATTGATCCTGCCTCAAAATATATTTTTTCTGGAACTTTAAACCATTGCATATTAACTCTCCTTTTCGCAACTCTTTTTATATTTATTAAGTTTACTGATGACACATTTGCTGTTGTTGAATTTTTTCCAAATGAGCCACATCCTAATGTAAGTGATGGCATATTTGTGTTATAAATGTCTCCTATTGCTCCATGTGTTGATGGTGAGTTTACTATTATTCTTCCTGCTTTTAAAGTTTCTGAAAATTTTAAAATTGTGTCTTGGTTTTCACTGTGAATTGCTGCAGAATGTCCAAGTCCTCCAAATTCTAGTAGTCTCTCTGCTTTTGCAATTCCTTCTTCTTCATTTTCAACAATGTAATATGTTAAAACTGGACTTAATTTTTCTTTTGAAAATGGATATTCTCTACCAATTCCTTCTTCATATACAACTATTACTTTTGTGTCTTCTGGTATTTCAAATCCCGCTTCTTTTGCAATTGTATATGGAGATTGACCTGGCACGTGTGATTTTAGTTTGTATCCATATTCTTCTGTATATTCAAACATTGAATTTTGTAATTTTTGTTTTTCTTCTGGATTTACAAAGTAGCTTCCAGATTCTCTCATTAATTTTTCAAATTCTTTATATATGTCTTTATCAACTAAAACTGCTTGTTCTGATGCACATATCATTCCATTGTCAAATGATTTTGATAGTACTAAATCATTTACTGATGTTTTTAATTTTGCAGTTTTGTCTATATAACATGGCACATTTCCTGGTCCTACTCCTAGTGCCGGTTTTCCACATGAATATGCAGAACGTACCATTCCTGTTCCTCCTGTTGCTAATATTAAGTTTACATCTGGGTGGTTCATTAATAATCTTGTTGCTGTTATTGATGGTTCTTCTATCCATAATATGCAGTTTTCTGGTGCTCCTGCTTGAACTGCCGCATCTCTTAAAATTCTTGCCGCTTCTGAACTGCATTTTTGTGCAGATGGATGGAATCCAAATATTATTACATTTCTAGTTTTTGCAGATATTATTGATTTGAACATTGTTGTTGATGTTGGGTTTGTTACTGGTGTTACCCCTGCAATTATTCCCACTGGTTCTGCTATTTCTAGATATCCTTCTTCGTCATTTTCGTTTATTACTCCAACAGTTTTTTCATTTTTGATACTGTGGTATATATATTCTGTTGCAAACATATTCTTTGTTATTTTGTCTTCATATATTCCTCTGCCTGTTTCTTCTACTGCCATTTTTGCTAGTTCCATATGATGCTCTAGTCCTGCCATTGACATTGCTTTTACAATGTTATTTACTTGTTCTTGGTCTAGTTTTAAGTATTCTTCTGATGCTTTTTTTGCTTTTGCAACTAATTCGTCTATCATCTTTTGTATTTTTTCTTCTTCTAAATTTTCTGCCATAAGACTTCCTCCTTGGTATTATTTTATCCTATTTTATTATATATTATTAGAAGAATTTGTCAACTGATTTTTTAAATTAAAGCGTCTCTTGTTTTATTTTGTCTATTTCTTCTTTTTTTAATCCTGTTACTTCTTGAATTATGTCTTCTGTCATTTTTTTATTTAACATTTTTTGTACTATTTCCTGAATTTGTTGTACTTTTCCTTCTTTTCTTCCCTCTTTTCTTCCAATATTAATGTACCTTTGGTTTTCCTCTCTTATCATTTCAATTACTGCTAGCATACTATCATCTCCTTCATCTAATTTTTTTAATATTTTATTTGTATTCTTCTTTATCTTCCATTACACTTACACATAAATTGCTTTTATATACTTCTGGATTCTTATTTTTTTGGATAGTGTTCCATAATCCAAAAAGTGCTTTATCATATTCTTTTTGTTTTATATAGTCTTTGTATGTAAATATTACCATATGGCATCTTCTCCTTTATTATAATCTGTATTTTAAATTTTGTCAATATTTATTTTGAGGTTAATATATATCTTGAAAAATTTTCTATCACCTCCTGTTTTTTTCAAAATTTAAATTTATCCATGAACTGGATTTTTGAATTGATTTTTGAATGATGTTTTTGTCCGGATTTGGACTTTTTGATTTTTGAATTTAAATTTTTATCGAATTTTAAAACTTTCTAATTTGAAAGTGAATTTATAATATCATAAAATGTCGAGAATTGCAATGTTTTTTTGTACATTTTGTTGTACTTTTCATCGCAATTTTCGACATTTTTTGACTTTTCTATCAAAACTTTTAATTATATAAATATTTTTGTGGATTTACATGCTCTCCATTAATCCTTACCTCAAAATGTAAATGTGGACCTGTTGAATTTCCTGTGCTTCCAACTAATGCAATTGTATCACCTGCTTTTACTGCCTGACCCTCTTTTACAAGCATTTTACTAGTATGTCCATACCAAGTTTCTACCCCATTTCCATGGTCTACTTTTACAAGGTATCCATAAGAACCTCTATATGCCGCAAATGTAATCGTTCCATCTGCTACAACTTTTATTGGTGTTCCTGTAGTTGCTGCAATATCAAGTCCTGTATGTGTTGATACTCTTATTTTGCTACTAACTCCATATCTTGATGATATTGTTCCTGTTACTGGCAATGTTGCTACTTTTATTCCATTTATGTCTGCTATTGATTCTGTTGTATCAATATTTAATTTTTCTACTGTATTTTCTTTTGCAACCTCTAAATCATCAATTTGAATTTCTTCTAGTGCTTTTGTTGTTTTTTCATTTATTGTTAATTCTACTTCATTATTTGATAATTCTTTTATTTCATTTACTAATTTTTCTGCAGTTTCTTCATCTTTAACATTTTCAATCACTTCATTATTTGACGCTATTTCATAATATTTGTAAGTTATTTCTAATTCATTTTGTAATGCTATTATTACTTCGTCTTCATTTTCATCTTGTGACTTGTTCACTAATTTTAATTCATATTCTGGTGTTGCAGTTAATTCTGCACTTTCAATATTTTCTTTACTATAGTTTTCCACATTTTCCTGTATTTTTTCGTTTAATGATTTTTTATTTTCTACATATCCTATAGTTGTTCCTTCTATTTTAACTTCATACATTGGTTTGTATTTTATTAATATTATCGCGATTATAAAACCAATTGCTATTAATGCTATGTTGAAAAATTTTATTGTTTCTTTGGTATAAAATTTTAATTTTTTTATACTAATATACTCCACTCTCCTTTTTTGACGCGAACATTTTTTATTATACTATATATTCTTTCCATTTTCAAATTATGTATACCTTGTTTGACTTTTTTTTCTGTTTTTTCTAGTTTTTAATGTTGATTTTTCCATATTTTGCTTATTTTATCTCTATTTTATTCTTATTTACTTGTAATTTCTCTATTTTTTGATTATGTTTATAGTATTTTTGTCTATTTTTCAGTTTATTTGCTCCTTATTTGATTTATTAGTTTATTTTTCGTCTCCTGTTACTTCCAAACTTATAAGTTAAATGATATATTATTGTTATAAATTTCGATAATATGAACTAGCAAAATGAAAGAAGGTGAAAAAAATGGCTATTGATTACAGTGTAATCGGTTCTAGAATAAAACAAGCAAGACTTGCAAAAAATATGACACAAGAAGATTTAGCAGATAAAATTGATATTTCTGTTGCTTTCCTAAGTAGAGTTGAAAGAGGTAATTCACATATTAACTTAAAAAGATTAAATCAATTATGTGATTTATTAGATGTTTCAGAAGGTTACCTATTAAACGGAGCTTCTAGCAGTTCAGAAAATTACTTAGATAAAGAATTTACAGATTTAATTAAAAGCGTTTCTCCAGAGAAACAAAAATTAATCTATAATGTAGCAAAAACAATTGCAGAAACAGATATGGATGCAGAATAAAAAAAAGCGTGATTATTTATTTTTGAATAATCATGCTTTTTTTGAATTTGTAATCAAATAAAAATACCAAAATTCTATATTATCAGTTTATTGTTGTACTTGTAGGGCCTGTGCCAACAACCGCTTCTTGTAAAGAACGCCAAGTATTACATCCAACAATTCCATCTGCTGTTAACCCTTTTGACTTTTGATAATTAATTACAGCAGTTTGTGTCGCTGCTCCAAATATTCCATCAAGTCCATTTGTTCTAAATCCTAAGGTATTTAAATCATCTTGTGCAATACAAACATAATTGCTTAAACTTCCTCTTTTTAATTGTGGAAATCCTCCTGTTGAACATGCAGGTGTTCCAAATCTTTTATCAAAATGTACCCATGTTGGTGTCAAACTTATTGGTTCCACATAATACCATACTCCTGAATTTTTAGCAGAACTCCATAGCCTTGTTCTTTGTGTTGGACTTAAAGTTTGGCCAACATCAAATGCAACTCCTGCATAATGTTGGCTTTGGTTTCCATGTCCACCTTCATATGGCCTCTTAAATGCAAATCCTACTGGTATTGGTGCCCCAAAAATATATCTTTGGCTATTCCAACTTTGCATTGTCCTTTTTGTTGTCCATAATATGTTTGATTTGCTAGAGCCTCTAAATTCTCTAACTTTTAATGTTCCATTCGTATTATATGGCATAGGCTCTGCTTCGCCTCTATAATATGTTTCCATTCTATCTGTATCATTATTAAAAACTAATATTTTTGCCAAGAAAAATCCCCCTCATATAATAATTTTATTTTATTATATGAAAGGGAATATCTATTTGTGACTACATTTTTACCTTTATTTTACTTCTTTACATCTTACAATTACTCTTAATTTACTATCATCTGTACATGTAATTAATGTTAATTCTTTTCTTCCTCCAGTCAATTGCGTTGTGTCCTTTGTGTCACTTGGGTCTACTGTATGTTTATCATATACTTCATAATTTATTGTTCTACCTGTTAAGTCTGTCAATTTTACTGTATCTCCTACTGTTAAGTTAGGAACTTTGCTAAAGAATTTTGAGTTCCTGTAATTATGTCCTACTATACAGAAATTCCCAACTTCGTTTGGGTCATATCCATGGTATTTTACAGGTGAACTTTTTAATAGTGATTCTGTTTCTTCTATGCTTCCTGATTGCCCTTGAACAACCGTGTATTTTAAACTTATCTTTGGTACTTCTACAGTTGCTATAATTTTATATTTGTATCCTGCTGCAGATGTTTTCCATTCTGCTTTGTTGTTTGCAGTTGTTACACTTGATTGTTGTTCTTGTTGATTTTGTTGCTCTTCTTGTTGTGTTTCTTCTTTTGTTCCATTAAGTACTACTAATAAAACATCATCTTGTGCTATTGTTGTATCTTCTGTTGTTCCCTCTAGTGTTTTATTCATGTCGTCTAATAATTGCTGTGAAACTTCTGCACTTTTGTTTCTGTCATATTCGGCATATATGTAAAATGATGTTAGAATTAATACTATAAATACTGATAATATGAAATAAAATTTATATATTTTCTTTTTTCTTTTTAATTCTGGCGTTATATATAATTTTTCTGTTACTAATATTTGATTCATCCTAACCTCCTTACATATTTTTCACTTCATTTTTATTATAACATATTTGATTTTTATTTTTAAGTATTTTTATAAAATATTTGATATTTTTTCAAATTGTTCTAATGTCAATTCTTCTGGTCTTACGTTTTCCTTTATTCCCAAAGAGTTTAAAATTTCTGTTCCTTGTGTTTTGTTTTTGAATACACCGTTATTTGTTAGTGAATTTAGTAATGTTTTTCTTTTTTGCATAAATGCGTATTTTATTATTTTGAACATTTTTTCTTTGTCTTTTGGTTTAACAGCAGGTTCTTTTCTTATATTTAATTTTATTACTTTTGATGTTACTTCTGGTTCAGGTATAAATGAACTGTTTGGAACTTCCATTATTGCCTCTGAATCTGCATAATAATATACAGAATATGTTATTGCTCCTGTATTTTTTTCTCCGGGTGTTGCTATTAGTCTGTCTGCTACTTCTTTTTGTATCATTACTGTTATGCTTTCTAGTTCTAATTCTTCTTCTAAAAGTTTCATTATTATTGGTGTTGTTATGTAATATGGTAAATTTGCTACTATTTTTACATTTTTTATTTTGCATTCTTCTTTTTCTTTTTTTATTATATTTTTTAAATCTACTTTTAGTACATCATTGTTTATTAATTCAAAATTATTGTATAATGAGAATCTGTCTTCTAGTATTTGTAACATTTTTGTGTCTAGTTCTATACATATTACTTTTCCTGCTTTTTCTAGTAAGTATTTTGTTAGTGTTCCTAGCCCTGGTCCTATTTCTATTACTAGGTCTTCTTTTTCTATGTTACTACATCCTACTATGTTTTTTACTACTTCTTCATTTATTAAAAAGTTTTGCCCAAGATTTTTGTTTGCTCTTATGTTGTATTTTTTCATTATAAATCTTGTTTCTTCTAATATATTTTCCATTTGGTGTCCTTTCTTTTTTTATTTTTGTGGTTCGTGTCTTTTATTCGAAAGTCGAATTAAAACGTACCTTGTTGGTTATTATACCAATAATTTTGTTTATATTCAAGATTTTATTGATATTTTACATAATAATTTTATAGACTGTAAATTGTAACCTATATTATCTGTTTTATATGATTTACATTAAACTTTCCACTTTTTATTAATATTTCCACAACATCAAACCTAATAAACTCATTAAACATCTTATTTTTATACAAAAAATATCTAGCAGTTCTACACAAATGTTTAATCTTTTGTTTTGTTACCGCTTCTGATGGAAGACCATATCCAACATCACTCCTACTTTTCACCTCCACAAAAACAACTTCATTTTTATCTTTAGCAATTATATCAATTTCACCCTGTTTGCAATAAAAATTTCGTTCTAAAATTATATATCCTTGCTTTTCTAAATATTCAGTTGCAATATCTTCACCTGTATTACCAAACTCTTTTTTTATATGTAATTTCATTTTTTCATTCCTCCTAGGTCCATTTTTGCACCTTATATTTTTAGCATTTTTTATAATTATTTCCCGGAAGTGATACAATTTTTTCTTCAATTTCAAGCATCATTAATTTTGCATTTATTTCACTAATTGACAAATTCAATTTTTTAGCGATTTCATTAATATGTATTGGTTCATCATAACTTAAAATATCATAAATTTCCTTAAATTCTGGTTCCACATTTTTCTCTTTTTGTACTTCTACTTTTATTAAATCCAATTCAGGATAATTTTCTATAATATCCTCTACATTTGTTACTAAAAACGCTCCCTCTTGTATTAATTTATTAGGCGTTATACCTTTTGAGTTTTCTAAACTTGACGGAATGCAAAATACATTTTTTTCTTGTTCTTTAGCAAGTCGTGCCGTTACACTTGTTCCACTTCTATATCCCCCTTCCACCACCAATGTTCCTATTGATAGTCCTGCTACAATTCTGTTTCTTTCTAAAAAATAATTGTATTCTGCTTTTTCATTTTCTTCATATTCACTTATAACAAGTCCATCATTTTCCAATATTTGCTCATATAATTTTATATTATTTTCTGGAAATATATTTTTGAATCCACATGGTAAAACTGCTATTGTTTTTCCATGTGCTTCTAAGGTTGCACTATGCGCTATTCCATCTATTCCTTCTGCCATTCCGCTTATAATTGTTAATCCATATTGGCTAAGTTCAGTTGCAAATTTTTTTGTCATTTTTTTGCCATATTTTGATGGTGTTCTTGAACCAATTATTGATATTCCGTTTTGTTTTTAATAATTCTATGTTTCCTTTTGCATATATTTTTTTCGGTGGATTTTTTATATTTTTTAATTGCTCTGGATATCTTGGGTTCTCAATATCTATTTCCATATAACTTCATCTCCATCTGCTTATATTTTTTTATACTTTTTTAAACCTTTACATTCATAGTTCCTAAAAATATTGTGTGTTGTTTTTCCATTGGTAGTTGTATGCTTAAAATTTATCTCCATATTTTCTATCTAAATTTCTATATTGAATAGCCTCTAAAATATGTTGTTTTTCAATATTTTCTTTTTCCTCTAAATCTGCAATTGTTCTCGCAACCTTTAAAATTTTAGAATATGCCCTTGCACTCAGTCCTAATTTATTAAAAGCCTGTTCTAATATTTTCTTTGACTGCTCATCAATTTGGCAATATTTTTCGAGCATTTGTGGTGTAAGTTCTGCATTTGAATATATTCCTGTATTTTTATATCTTAAGTATTGAATTCTTCTAGCATTATTTACTCTCTGTTTTATTTTTGCAGATTTTTCTGGTTTTATATTAGAGTTCAATTTTTGATATTTTACTGGTTTTACTTCAACATGTAAGTCTATTCTGTCTAGCAATGGTCCACTAATTCTATTTAGATATTTTTGAATTAACGTTTCTGTGCAATTGCAGTTTTTTTCTTCACTTCCATAATATCCACATGGACATGGATTCATACTCGCCACAAGCATGAAGTTTGCTGGATATTCTACCTTTGAATATAATCTTGATATTGATACTTTTTTGTCTTCTAGCGGCCCTCTTAATACTTCTAATGTTGCCCTATTAAATTCTGGTAACTCGTCTAAAAATAGAACTCCATTGTGTGCTAAACTTATTTCACCAGGTATTGGATTTCTTCCTCCTCCTATCATTGATGTTGGCGATATTGTATGATGTGGGCTTCTAAATGGCCTTGTTGTTACTATTCCAACATCATTATCCAAAATTCCAGAAATACTGTGTATTTTTGTTACCTCTAATGCTTCTTCAAATGTTAAATCTGGTAAAATGCTTGGTATTCTTTCTGAAATCATTGTCTTGCCACATCCAGGTGAACCAATAAGAACGCAGTTGTGTCCGGCCTGCCGCTGCTATTTCTAAGGCTCTTTTTACATTTTCTTGACCTTTTACATCTGCAAAATCTAATTGTTCTTTTTTCTTTTTACTAAATATTTTTAGAATATCAACTTGAACCTTTTCTATTTTTTTATCTCCATTTAGATAATCTATTACTTCTTGTAAATTTCGTACCCCTATTATCTCTAATCCCTGTAATACTGCTGCTTCCCTTTCGTTTGCTTTTGGCAATATTACTCTTCTTATTCCTAAATTCATTGCTTCTATACACATAGGTAATACTCCATTTATTCTATTTATTTTTCCATCTAATGAGAGTTCACCTATAAATATGGTGCTTTCTAATTTATTGTTAATTATTTCATTTTGTGCAAGCAATATTCCTATAGCCATTGGCAAGTCATAACTTGTTCCTTCTTTTTTTGTACTTGCAGGTGCTAAATTTATTATAATTCTTCTACTTGGTAATTCTATGTTGGAATTTTTTATTGCAGATTTTATTCTTTCTTTTGATTCTCGTACACTTGTGTCTGGCAACCCAACTATATCAAATGATGGTAAACCTCCTGTTATGTCTGTTTGTACTTCTACTAAATTACCTTCTATTCCAATTAAAGATATTGTTTTTACATTTGATATCATAATTTTTTCCTTTCTTTTTAAATTTTTATTGATTTTTAGACATGTTTAATATAAAATAATGTTATAATTTTAAACAAAAGAGTGGTGAAAATATTGGAGAAAAAAAATAAACTGAAAAAAACAAAAAATACGGATAAAAAAGTTACAAAAATAAATACGGAGTTCAAATCTCAGAACTTTATATATACCAAAAAAATTAAAACAATATTTATTGTAATTATTTTAATTATAGTAATATTAATAGGACGAATTGGATTTTTGCAATTTGTACAAGGTACCTATTTAAAAGAAATGGCATATAATCAGCAATCTATAAATCAAATAATAAGTCCTAAAAGAGGTGCCATATATGATTCTACTGGGCAAACTCTTGCAACAAGTGCTTCTGTTGACACAATAACAATTAATCCTGAAAAAATTAAAGATTCAAAAAATAGTGATAATACTCAGGCTTTAAAAGAGAAAGTTGCTAAGGCTTTTTCAGACATTTTCCAACTTGATTATGATGAAACTTTGAAAAAAGTCACAAGCAATTCAAAGGTGGAAACCATCGCAAAAAAAGTTGAACAGGATAAAGTTGACCAGTTAAAAAAATGGATGGAAGATAACAAAGTTACTAATGGCATTAATATAGATGAAGATACAAAGAGATATTATCCAAATGGAACTGTTCTTTCTCAAGTTCTTGGTTCTTGTGGTAGTGATAATCAAGGTTTATCTGGCATCGAGAACAAGTGGGAGGATGTTTTGTCTGGAACACCTGGTAAAATTGTAAGTTCAAAAAGTGCAAGTCAAGAGGAGATTCCAAATACAGAAGAAACATATATTGCTGCAGAAGATGGTAGTGATTTAACTCTTACTATTGATTTGAATATTCAAAAAATAGTTGAGAAATATTTACAACAAGCAGTTGATAATAACAATGTTGAAAATGGTGGAAGTTGTATTGTTATGAACCCTAAAACTGGTGATATTTTAGCAATGGCAAATTATCCAAATTACGATTTAAATAGTCCTTTTACACCAAATTCATATCTTGCAAAAACATATGATTCGTTAAATTCGGAGGAAAAAACTAATGCTATTTACAAAATGTGGTCTAATAAGGCTGTTTCCGAATTATATGAACCTGGTTCTGTTTTTAAATTGATTACTGCTTCTACTGCTTTGGAAGAAAATATTACTGGTACAGATGTTGCTGGAGATTTCCATTGTTCTGGCTCAGAAACAGTAGATGGCGTAAAAATAAGTTGTTGGAAAACTGATGGTTCACATGGTTCACAATCTTTAAGAAAAGCATTGGAAAATTCATGTAACCCTGCTCTTATCCAATTAGGTTCAAGAATTGGTACTGCAACATTATATAAATACTATAAATCTTTTGGGTTATTTGATAAAACAGGTATTGACCTACCTGGTGAAGCAAATTCAATCTTTAAAGAAGAATCTACTGTAATACCTGTTGAAAGGGCAACTTATTCTTTTGGGCAACGTTTTAGTATTACACCTTTACAAATGATTACGGCAATTTCTGCTATTGCTAATAATGGTGTCCTAATGAAGCCTAGAATTGTAAGATCTATTACTAATACTGATACAGGTGCTGTTACAAATATTGATACTGAAGAAGTTAGACAAGTTATTTCTACTGAAACTGCTTCAAAAGTAAAATCAATGATGCAATCTGTTGTTGAGGAAGGTACTGGTAAAAGAGGGGCAGTTACTGGTTATACTGTTGGTGGAAAAACTGGTACTTCTGAACCAAGAGCCGGTAGAGAAGATATAGATGGTTATGTTGCTACATATGTTGCAATTTCACCTGTTGAAGATACTCAGGTTGTTTTATTACTTAATTTGTATAAACCTCCAAAAAGCAATCACCAAGGTGGTACTTTAGCTGGGCCTGTAGTTTCACAAATGCTAACTGAAATTTTACCTTTATTAGGTATACCTTCTAATGCTGATTCTTCTGACGATGCAGATTTAATTACTGTACCTGAGGTTAGAAATAAAACAATTGCTGAGGCTGAAAAAGTTCTTAAAAATGCTGGTTTTGAAGTAAAAATATCTACTTCTAATGATAAAAACAATACTTTAGTTAAAGATCAAGTTCCAAAGCCTGGAATTTCTTTACAAAAAAGTTCTACCATTATGTTATATGACCAAGATACAAGAACATCTACTACTGTTCCTGATTTAACTGGAAAGAGTAAATACCAAGCAACTAGCGAATTAAAAAATGCTAACCTTAATATTAGTGTTGAAGGCACAGGAACTGTTGTTTCACAAGACCCACCTAAAGGTTCTAGTGTTGATGCAGGTACTGTTGTAAAAGTAACATTAAAGCAATTATAATATAAATTAATATTTATGTAATTTTAAGAGGGATTTTATCCCTCTTTTTATTCCATTTTTTCTTTTATCCAATAATCTTCTGCTTTTTCATCTAATGCTCTTATAAATTCATTTTGCTGTTTTATTTTTTTTAGTGTTTTTTCATCACATCCTTTTAGGTATTGAAGCCATTGTTCTCTTTCTGTCATGTTTTCTCTATCATAACATCTAAATTTTGGTAATTCTATTGCTTTCATTTCTATTTCTTCTAACTGGATGTCTCCTTGGTTTGTTTTTATTCTTATTGTTTTTTCACATTCCTTTGATGCAAAATAATTAAAGTCCAATAAATTTATTGTTATTGTTTTAGCAAATTCTCTATTGCCATCATATTCTTGTTGATTTAGATGTATTTGTGAATAGTATAAAAGCATTTTTGTTTGTATATATATTCCATCTATAAATTGAATTCCTACGTTTATTTCTTCGTTTTCATTTGTCTTTATTCTTACGTCTGCTATCCCAAATTTTTCTTCACTTGGCAAGTATTTTTCTTTTTTTATTAAGTATGGATTTAATTCTATTTCTTCTATTTTTATATTTAATATTGCTTCTATAAAGTTTTTTAGGATGCTTAAACTTTCTTCAGAATTTAGTATTTTTCTGAATACATAATTACTATTTGATATAAATTTTCGGTTCATTTACTCTTTTCCACCTCCTTTTTAGCTAAATAAATTGGATTTTGAATTAGAACTAATATTTTTGAATAAAAATGTATTTGATTTAAAAAATTTAATTAGATTATAGTATCTTATTTTATCTGTGTCAATATTTTTTTGTGTTTTTCTTAAAAAATCGACCGCAAAATTCGACATTTTTAGAACTTTGCGGTTTATCTTTTATAATCCATTTAAATATTTTTCTACTTCTTCTATGCTTTTTTGTGGTGTTGATGCTCCTGCCATTATGCCTATTTTTTCTTCTTTTTTTATTTCATTTTGAAATTTTTCTAATTCTTTGTAGTCTTCTATACATATTGCTTTTTTACAATTTTCTTGTGCTACTTCATACAATTTTTTTGTATTTGAACTATTTTTTCCACCTATTATTATCATCATATCTACTCTTTTTGATAATTCTTTTGTTTCAATTTGTCTTTGTTCTGTTGTTGCACATATTGTATTTTTTATAACTAATTCTATGTTTCTAGGAAGTTCATTTTCAATTATTTCTCTTATAATATAAAATTTTTCTAAACTATATGTTGTTTGCGAGATTACTAAAAGTTTCTTTATTTCTGTTTTTTCAAGTTTTTCTAATGCTTTTAGTGCATCGTCTTCTTTTTCTATTATGTATGAATTTTTTGAGCAATGGCTTATTGTTCCTAAGTTTTCTGGATGTTTTTTGCTACCACATAAAATTATAAAATATCCTTTTTTAGCATATTCTTCTGCTATTTTGTGTATTTTTAAAACATTTGGACATGTATAGTCTTTTAATTCTATATTTTTTTGTTGTGCTTTTTCATAAATTTCTTTTGGAACTCCATGTGCTCTTATTATTGTTGTTCCTTTTGCACTATTTATATCTTCTACAAATGTAATTCCTTTATTTTTTAGGTCTTCTACAACTTGTTTGTTATGTACTATTTCTCCTAAGCAATATACTGGTGTTTTAGAATTTTTTATTTCGTTTTCTGCTCCTTCTACTGCTCTTTTTACTCCATAACAGAATCCGGCTGTTTTTCCAATTAATATTTTCATTATAACGCCTCTCTTTTTTAACTGAAATTTCTTTAATTTTTTAGCTTTGTTCTTAAGTAAATCCATTTATTTATTTTTTATCATTTCTAATATTTCTTTTTTCAATTCTTCTACGATTTTGTCTTGTGGTATTTTTCTGATTATTTCTCCTTTTTTGAATAGCAATCCTTCTTTTATACCACCGGCTATCCCTATATCTGCATTTCTGGCTTCTCCTGGCCCATTTACAGCACATCCCATAACTGCTACTGTTATGTCGGCTTCTATTGTTTGTAAAAATTCTTCTACTTCTTTTGCTATTGGGATTAAATCTATTTGTGTTCTTCCACATGTTGGGCAAGCCACTAATGTTGGTGAATTTTTATATAAATTGCAGTCTTTTAAAATTTCTTTGGCAACTTTTATTTCTTTTATTGGGTCGTCTGAAAGCGATACTCTAAGTGTATCTCCTATTCCTTCTCTTAGTAAAATTCCAAGTCCTATGCTTGATTTTATTGTTCCACTAAATTCTGTTCCAGCCTCTGTGATTCCTAAGTGTAATGGACATTCAAATGTTTTTGAGGCCTCTTCATATGCAGATATACATAAGTCTAAGTTTGATGCTTTTAATGATATTGCATAATCATAGAAGTCTAGTTTTTCTAGTATTTCTACGTGTTTTCTTGCACTTTCTACCATTGCTTGTGCAGTGGGTTTACCATCATATTTTTCTAGCAAGTCTTTTTCTAATGAGCCTGCATTTACTCCTATTCTAATTGGTATGTTTTTTTCTTTGCATTTGTCTACAACCATTTTTACTCTTTCTTCTGAGCCTATATTCCCTGGATTAATTCGTACTTTGTCTACTCCTGCTTCAATTGCTTCTAGTGCTATTCTATAGTCAAAATGGATATCTGCAACTATTGGTATGTGTATTTGTTCTTTTATTTGTTTTATTGCTTTTGCATCTTCTATGTCTAAACATGCTACTCTTATTATTTCACATCCTGCTTTTTCTAATTCTAATATTTGTTTTACTGTTGATGTTACATCTTTTGTTTTTGTGTTGCACATTGATTGTATTACTACTTTATTTTGCCCTCCTATTTGTACATTTCCTACCATTATTTTTCTTGTATTTTCTCTTTTCATCTTTTATCCTTTTTCCTTTTTTATTTGTATTTTTTCACCTTTATTTAATCATATTTTTCAACAAATTTCAACAAAAAACCAGAATTAAGATTTTGTACGCAGTGCAAACTGCTACAAAATCTAATTTCTGCCATATTTATCTTCTACAGAAAGTTATCATACTATGATAACTTTCCTAGAATATAAAAAATAGAAAGAATATTTTGGCTATTTTTGCCTTTTTTATTCTTTCTATTTCTTTTATTTTGTTGCTATATAATATCCAACGCCTCTTTTTGTTATTAGTATTTTTGGACTTGAAGTGTCTTTTTCTATTTTTTCTCTTATTCTTCTTACTGTAACATCTACAGTTCTTATATCTCCGTAATATTCGTATCCCCATACTTTTTCTAATAGTGTTTCTCTTGTTATTACTTGTCCTGGTTGGGCTGCTAAGAATTTTAATACTTCAAATTCTCTTAGTGTTAGGTCAATTATTTTTCCTCTAACTTTTACTTCGAATCTATCTAGGTCTAGTTCTAGGTCATTTACTCTTATTATGCTATCTGTTATTTCTTCCATTTTTGGCATTTCTTGTTCTGTTTCTTTTATTACTGTTGATATTTCATTTTTTCTTAGATTTGCTTTTACTCTTGCCATTAGTTCTCTTACACTGAATGGTTTTGTTATGTAGTCGTCTGCTCCTAATTCTAGCCCTACTATTTTGTCTATTTCTGCGTCTTTGGCTGTTAGCATTAATATTGGTATATTTAAGTAATTTTTTACTCTTTTACATACTGTTAGTCCGTCCATTTTTGGTAACATTATATCTAATAACATTAAGTCTGGTTTTTGCTCTAATGCTATGTTTACTGCTGTTACACCATCTGTTGCTTCTAATGTTTCATATCCTTCTTTTTGTAAATTATATACTAGTACGTCGATTATTGCTTGTTCGTCGTCTACAACTAGTACTTTTTTTGTTTCTTTTTCTAAATTCTCTTCCACAAAAATTCCGCCTTTCTGTAGCATTTCTTTATACTAGTATTTATATCACAAATTTGGGGAATATACAAGTGTTTTTTTATTTTTTAAGAATAAAGTGGTACGAAACCCAATCCGGAATAGGAAACTTGATGCTTCTTTGTGTATCGAAGTTCTACTGAGCGACCAGCACTGAATGTAACCCACTATCGTAAGCGCTATAACCTGCATTACAATAGAAAGAGAATAAACCGGCTCCGCTGGTATACCAACAAGCGCCTCCGCGATCGAAGAACGGATCGTACAAGCCAGCGAAGGAAGAGAAGTCATCATGCCATGATGTTTGGCCTAAACCTGCTGTTGAAGTTTCATGTATTGCGTCTCCATATATTTTTGTATTTGCAGTATAATTAGATTTATTTGCATCATCTATAGATTGTCCTGATGTTTCTCCCTTTGGATATACTGTTACATA
>OGDY01000767.1_pt1 | contig 40394 bp, 35 predicted proteins | sample 1570341 | NCBI WGS metagenome assembly OGDY01 (sample SAMEA2581972, study PRJEB24529) | metagenome | biome: Human gut stool | place: China | collected 2011 | reverse complement strand
CGCACCGTCCAAGGAAACCAAAGGGACTGACAAAAGCAGATAAAGAAGCACAGAAGTCCGATGATTTGCTGAAACGTAATTTTACAGCAGATGAACCGAATAAAAAATGTGTGACAGACATTACAGAACTGAAAGCGAGTAACGGAAAACTCTATGTTTCAGCGATTTTTGACTGTTTCGACTTACTTGCGTGCGGACTTGCAATGGATACAAATATGAAAGCAGTTCTGTGTACAGAAACGATTGATAATGCCTTAAAACTTCACCCCGAACTCAAAGGAGCAATCATTCATTCGGATCGTGGAAGTCAGTACACAAGTGACGAATATAGACGTAAAATAGCCGTATGTGGTATGAAACAGAGCATGAACAGTGCTGGAGGAAGATGTCATGACAATGCACGATGTGAAAGTATGTGGGCAAGAATGAAAGTAGAATTATTCTATTCACGAAATGATAAACCCGAAAACTTCACGATTGAAGAACTTAAAACAAAAATATGGCGTTATTATATGAGTTATTGGAACAATCGCCGTATCTGTTCTGCAAACGGCGGTCTTCCTCCTGCCATCAAACGCAGACGTTATTACAACTCATTTAAAAAAGCTGCCTGACTTTTTATTCAGGTTCAGCTTTCAATTTTTTCAAAATTGTGTCAAGTATTATTGACAAAATCAAACTTGAAAAATTTGCCAAGCGTTAAATGGACTGATAACCGAGCCGACATTTACCTGTGCTTCATACCTAATACGATCCATTGTTTCAAGATCGTTTGACAAGATTGCTCCTCCTTGTGCATCTCCGTGTCCGTTTATAAATTTGGTTAAAGACTCAACAACAAAATCAGCACCGAGTTTAAGCGGTTTTTGATTATATGGAGAAGCAAATGTGTTATCTACGGAAAGTACGGCTCCGTTTTCGTGAGCGATTTTTGCAATGGCGGCAATATCGGTAATACCAACGGTCGGATTATCCGGTGTTTCGATATGGACAAGTTTTGTGCCGGGAGTGATTGCTACTTTTACCGAGTCTAAATCAGTCATATCGACCATAACAGTTTCCACCCCGAATTTCTTGTTAAACAATTCGTGAAACAAACGATAAACAGCCATATAACTGACTTTCAGATAAATAACCTTGTCCCCGGATTTTAGAAGTGTCCAAAACAATGCGTGTAATGCTGCTATACCGCTTGCAAGTACAATTGCGTCATCCGCCTCATGAAGTGCAGCAATCTTTTCTTCCAGCCAATGTTGATTTGGATTCCCGTTTCGAGAATACATTAAGAGATCGGTAGAAGAATAATTCACTTGAGAAAGATCATCAGGCAACCTATAACTGTTTGCCATATGCAGTGGTCTTCTTACAGCTCCCGTTCCCTCATCGTAATCTGTTCCGGTATGTATTGCCTGTGTTGCAATTCCATATTGTTTATATGAATTTTCTTTTTTAGCCATTTATTTTCACTTCTTTCTTTATTTTAATGAGAACAGTATAACATATATCACATACTTTGTCAATAGGTTTTATAGGAGTTACGCGTAAATCAATTTTGTTGATTAAATAATTTGCTTTATGGCACTCTATATTAATTTTGAATACTTTAGTATGCTTTTCAGATAATTTTCGTCGTTTATTTTTTTACAGTTGTAAATAAAGTAATGGCTTTGTTTTTGCGTTGTTACAAAGTATAAAAAGGTCTTTAAAGAAGTCTTTGATATTTCTGGACACATAGCGTACTATAACGTGATGACACGATTTATCAGGCTTTTTTGCGTATCTGGAGCCGAAATTTTTTATATGAAAACCGTAGATGCCATTTCGCCTTTTCAGCATGAAATAGGACTCATTGAGCGGTAGCGGAAGGAGTGGGCAAAAAGTCCGTGCAAAGTGGGCAGTGTTAGCGGTATATATAACATTACAAAAACATACTATAATCTTGAAAATTTTTTGTTTTTTTACTTTTTTTATGTTACAATTTTATAAGAAATTTCTGTAGGGTATATTAATTGGAGGATTAATATGGCACATATTCTTGTAATTGAAGATAATAATGATATAAATAATCTACTTAAGGAGGCACTGAATAAATTTAATTACACTTGCGACCAAGCATTTTCGGGTACTGAAGCAAGGCTCCTGTTTCAGATTAATAAGTACGATCTTATTCTTCTTGACCTTATGCTGCCTGGAATAAAAGGGGAGAACGTTCTGCAATACATACGGGAACGCAGTGACATACCTGTTATTGTAATATCTGCAAAGGATAGTCTTGACGATAAAATTGACGTATTGGTAAATGGTGCTGATGACTATATTACCAAGCCTTTTGAAATCAAAGAAGTAATAGCAAGAATTACAGTTCAGCTGCGTCACAGTGAAAAATATACAAATGATTCGGAAGTTTTGCAGCATAAGGATATAGTATTAAATAAACAGGACTTTAGTGTTACTGTTTTAGGTGAAAAACTTCCAAAAGTTACAAAGCAGGAGTACTCTATCCTTGAATTGCTTGTACGCAATCCTAAACGTGTGTTTACCAAAGAGGAAATTTTTGAATACGCATGGGATGAACAGTATATGGGAGAAACAAAGACGCTGGATGTGCATATAAGCAACATAAGGAAAAAATTAAAAGCTGTTTCGGATATTGAATTTATAGAAACAATCTGGGGAATTGGTTATAAACTTTACTAATTCTTTACTTTTATTTTGCGGTTTATTAGCAACTGAAAATTATAATTAAATACAGTTAAGGCAACATCGCACAAAAATTATTCAGTATTGCAAGAAACAGAAGGAGATGTAATTATATGAGCGAATATTTACTTACCACAAGAAACCTGACTAAGACTTTCGGTAAGCATAAAGCTGTAGATGGTATAAATATGCACATAAAAAAGGGTTCGATCTATGGCTTTATTGGCAGAAACGGAGCGGGAAAAACTACGTTTATGAAAATAATAAGCGGACTTTCAGCTCCGTCTGAAGGAGAATTTTCACTTTTTGGTTATCCATATTCTGAAATTAGTAAAGTGAGAAACAGAGTAGGCTGTCTTATTGAAGCTCCAGGACTGTATCCAGATATGTCAGCTTTTCAGAATTTAAAGGCAAGATGCATCGGCAGCGGAGTTTACTCTAAAAAATATATTGAGGAGCTGCTTGAACTTGTAGGACTTTCAAATACGGGACATAAAAGGTCAAAAAAGTTTTCACTTGGTATGAAACAGCGTCTTGGAATTGCTATGGCTCTTGTAGGTGAACCTGATTTGCTTGTGCTTGATGAACCTATTAATGGTCTTGACCCTCAGGGTATCGTTGAAGTCAGGGAGATTATTCAGCGTCTTGCAAAAGAAAAGAACATGACTATACTTATTTCAAGCCATATTCTTGATGAGCTTTCAAAAATTGCAACACACTACGGAATTATAAACAATGGAAAACTTATAAAGGAAATGTCAGCAGAAGAAATGATGTCCGAATGTAAGGAACGTATAGAAATCAATGTTGATGATACTAAACACGCTCTCACAGCTTTGGATAAAATAGGTATTACAAAATATCAGGTAGTTGATTCTCATCATATTTGCATTATGGAAAGAATAGAAGAAAGTGCAAATATAAATAAACATCTTGTCGAATCCGGAGTTGCTCTTATAGAGAGTTCAATTTGTGGCGAAGAATTGGAAGACTACTACATTAATCTTACGGGAGGTGCTGTAAATGCTTAATTTAATAAAAATGGACTTGTATCGTATGTTTAGCATGGCAAGCTTTTATGTGATTATATGCTTATTTTCAATAGAATGTGTTTTAATGGTATATTCATCAACTATGGAGTCAGATCCGCTTTATTTGTCAATAGCAGATTTAATAATGACGACAACAAGTACACCTTTTATTACTTTGTTTACAGGAATTTTTAGTGCATTATTTTTAATAGCAGATAAATCAAGCCAATTTATAAAAAACTACGGTGGACAGCTTAAACATCGCTGCTCAAGAATCTTTTCAAAAATTATTTGTATTATTATTTATAACATACTTTTTTCAGCAATAACCATTTTGCTTTTAATTGTTTCTGATAAAATATTTAAAACTAATTTAGAACTTGGTTTTGATGCCGATTTTTTCAGGTATTATGCTTTGGCATTTTTGGGCAACATAGCATTCTGCATAGTAATAGTCCTTATATCTACTTTATTTAAAAGCACTATTCCTGTTGTAATATTACCTATATTAATTTCTACAAATGTTTTTTCAATCATATTTTCAGGAGTTGACAACATTTTACATAGAATTGGTATTGATTTTTCAACTCAGAAATATATGCTTTCAGAAAATATATATAAATTGCCATGGCTTGAAGGTACTGATAACATCAGTTTTTTTGTTTTGCTTTTCCTTGGATATTCCATTATTTCTGCAATTTTAAGCTGTATAATTTTTAAGAAAAAGGATATCGCATAATTATGTATTGTATTGTTTTAATATTATGTGCAGTTATTTTTATATTGACATTAAAAATATTTCAGTACAGGCGACAGATGAAACTCATCTGCCGCCAATTGGCGTTTATAAGAAAAAATGACAGTATTTCCATAATATCAACAGAAATGCAGTCAGGTATTACAGGTAAACTGCGTAATGAAATTAATATGCTGATAAAAGAAAAAAATAAACTTCAAAAGCTTTACTTGGAAAAAGAACGCAATATTGCCTATACTTATACAAATATAGCACATGACATAAGAACGCCGCTTACTTCATTGGACGGCTATTTTCAGCTCCTTTATGATAGTCAAAGCAACGAGGAGAGGGAAAGGTATATTAATATTATTAAGGAACGCATAACCAGTTTAACAGAAATGCTTGATGATCTTTTTACATTTACCAAACTAAAAAATGATGCATACGAGCTTGAACTTTCATCAGTAAATTTGACCGCAATATTAAAAGAAACAATTTTATCTTATTATGAAGATTGGCTTGCCAAGGGGATAAATCCAAATATAAATATAACAGAAAAAAGCTGTATTATTAACGGAAATGACTTGGCTGTAAGACGTGTAATTCAAAATATAATAAAAAATGTTCTTGTACATGGCAATGATGAAATATCAATCAGTCTTGAAAGTGAAATGAATGTTAATCTTATAATAAGCAATAAGATAGATAACCCTGAAAAAATAGAAATCGACAAAATCTTTGACAGATTTTATAAAGCAGATGAATCAAGGACAGTTTCTTCATCAGGCCTTGGACTGTCGATTGCATATGAGCTTGTTAGACATATGAAGGGGAGTATAGAGGCTGATATAAATGGAAATATATTCTCTATTAAAATTATGTTTGGCTCAACAAGTAAAAATAAGACAAAAAAATAATCTTATTTAAAAAATAATGTGAAATATTACACATTTTAATTGACAAATACGTCTTATAATGGTACAATAAAACTATATTATTATGAGGGGGATATTACATGAAAAAAACTAATAAAACTGCATTGACTGCTGCCATATTCAGTGCAGCTATCAGCATGAATATTTATTCTGCAAATTCCTTAAATGCTGGTTTGCTTACAGCAAATGCTCTGGATATTGATGAGAATTCTATAATGGAATATGAGCCAACCAAAGAGGAGCAAGCTGCTGTGTATGGTCCGGCTCCGTTGCTTGGTGATTTTAATAATGATTACCAGATTGATGCATTTGACTATCAAATGGCAAGAAGTTCTCTTGCTAGCGGTGACTTCAAATATTTTTATGATCTTAATGATGATAATAAATTTGACGTTGCTGATGTTGTTTTGCTAAAAAAATTTATTCTTGGTAAAAGTGACGGATTTAACAATCATGAAGAAACGACAACTCAGCTTGTTACTACATTAATACAGCCTGTTTATGGCCCTCCGGTTACAATGACTACGACTTTTGAACTTCCTCAACCTGTTTATGGACCTCCGTCTTCTACGGAAACCACGACTATTAAACCTGATGTTGATACAGATAAATGAGGTTGATTTATGTTAAACACTAAGATAAAAGAACAGCATTTAAATACTTTAAAAGAATATCGTAAGAGTCTTATGACAAATCCTCAGCTTCGTTATCTGTTTCTTGAGCTTACTATGAAATGTAATGAAAGATGTATTCACTGCGGCAGCCGATGCGGTGATGTGACTTCAGAGGAGCTTACACTTGAACAATATAGAACATTTTTAAAACAGGTGAGAGATGACTTTGGCATTGAAAATAAAATGCTTTGTATTACAGGTGGTGAACCTCTGCTGCGAAAAGATTTTTTTGACATAATGTCATATGCAAACAGTCTGGGATTTAATTGGGGCATGACAAGCAATGGTACTCTTATTGATGATGAGTGTGCAATGAATTTGCTGAAATGCGGAATGGATACAATTTCTGTAAGTATTGACGGACTTGAAGAAACACATGATGCTTTCAGACAGACAAAAGGCGGCTATAAACAAGCAATGAGAGGAATAGATAGCCTGATTAAAGTCGGAAAGTTCAAGCACGTTCAAATTACAACTGTAGTAACTCATAAAAATATAGGAGAACTTGATGAACTTTATAAAATTTTTAATGACATGGATATAGATTCATGGCGTGTCATTAATATAGAACCAATCGGACGTGCTAAACAACATAAAGACCTTATTCTTACTAAAGAAGATTATGTAAATATGTTTGAGTTTATAAGAAACAAACGTATCAAGGGCGAACCTGTATGCTATGGATGCAGTCATTATCTTGGATTGGATTATGAACATGAGGTTCGTGATTGGTATTTCTTATGTATGGCAGGCATTTACATAGCAAGTATTATGGCAAATGGTAATATCACATCTTGTCTTGACATTGCACGTCGTCCTGAATTTGTACAGGGGAATATTCTTCGTGATAATTTAAAAGATGTTTGGGAGAATAAGTTTAAAGAATTCAGACGTGATTTAAGTGACTGCAATGAAAAGTGCCACAAATGCAAAGAAGTAGATTTTTGTCATGGCGGTGCTTTTCACAGTTGGGATTTTGATAAAAACGCACCTCAGCTTTGCTTTAAGGATATTTTGTTTTAATATGGAATAATTGCGTTTCTAAAATAAGCTATTGCTTTTAGTGACGGCTTATTTTAGAAGAACTTTGAAATAAAGAAAGAGCAGCATTTCAGCTGCTCTTCATCTTATTTAATTCCAATTTATTTCATCATCAAAATCGTAATCTTCGTCATACCAATCTTCGTAATCTTCTTCGTCCCAGTCATAGTCTTCCCAGTCATAATCATCATCATAATCGTAATCGTAGTCATCATAATAATAATCGTCAGAAGTATTAAACAATTCATCTGAAATCATTTCAGCAATAGTTTCAGAAATATCCTTACCAAAACCAAGCTTCGTGAATATCGAATCAACAAAATTAGTAAATTCATCCTGAGTTACATAATCTTCAATATTAAAATCGGATTCATTATCAATCATATAAGCATCATCAGTGCTTGGTATACTTACATCACCTGATTTATCAGAAGAATATTCAATTTCAATTTCGCCATAATTTACATCATTGATATTAAGGTCGAAATTAATTTTCTGAGATTTTCCATCTGAAGAAAGTGTCAGAGAGAACGGTTCAACTTCAGGAATAACAAATGTAAATTCTCCATCAAAATATGCTTTTTCCTTATTTATCACCTTGAATTTATCAAACTCAACAGATAAAGTTACACTTTCGTCCTCATCGTCATAAGAACCGGTATTGAAAGAAACTTCAAATTCACCGCTGTATGTTTCATTTTTGCTTTCAACTGCACTAAATTCACCATTGAATATATTATCACCATCAGAAGAAATTGAAGCTATTCCGCAAATATTATCATCTTCTTTTCCAATAATATATTCATAGCTGAAGTTTTCGTCATCTGAATCCGTATTAAATGAACATCCTCTGATATGACCCTTAGGGTCAACGTATGTAACGATTTTTCCGGTTATCGAATCATCATCTGCATTTTCTTTTGATTCCTTGAGTTCATCAAGAGCATCATTAATTGCATTGTCAAACTCTTCTTCTGTACATATTTCTAACTTATCAATTACAATTTTCTTTATGGTCTTATCTTTTGAAATTTCCTTTAAATAATTTTTTGAAAGATCATAGACCAAATCAGAGTCGAGGTCAACAGTTAATGTTGTGTATTTTACAGTGATATCGCCAATATCAACATCTTCTTTTTTTTCAAGCTCAACATCATCAATTGTAGTATACCATATATTTGAATACTTATTTAAAAGTTCTTCAAGTTCTGAAGCTGAAATAAGTGACTCAGGATCCTTCAAATAATTGTTGAACTTTTCATAGGTTTCGTCATCAGAAATTTCTTCTTCAAGAATTTCATTAAAATTTATGCCAAGATATTTTTCGGTAAGCTGCGGAATTCTGAAGAAACATGAAAGCCCTTCAAAATCCAAGGCATATTCAAGTGAAATAAGGGTTTCATCATTTACGGCTGCAAAAACAGAACCGCTACCGTTATTTCCTTTAGAAGCAGAGTTGCTTCCAAGCGTAATTTTATTAATATTATTTATAACATCAATAAACTCTTTGGTATCATTATCTTCATATTCTTCATAACCTGTACCAAATATTGTTGTAAGAAGTTCTGATTTTACCTCATCTGTTGCACTATAACTTATTTTAAAATCAGAAGAAGTATCGTCTTTTGAATTACCGCTCATCAAATCGGCAAGCTCTTTATAGGAATCCGCAAATTTCTTTGTAGCTTCCTTAGAATTTTCTTCATTAACCCATGCATAATATTTTTCAGGTGACAGAGTAGCAAGTTTTATTTTATTTTTTACAAAATCAGAAGTGTTATAGGCAATTAAAGTACCGCCTGCACCAACAGCAAGAACACTGGCTGTAACAGCAGCAATAATTGAACCTTTCTTTCTTTTTGTTACTGTTTCAACACCTGAAACAACATCATAATTACTTTGATTATTTTCATATAATTCCGACATTAACATTTTCCTCCTTAAAATCCCAATATATAAGCTTTTGTTTTTAGTTACTGCTTTTATAATAGCATAGTTTTCCTATAAAGTCAAATAATAAAACATTTTTTAATTAATTGTTTATAATTTGTAATAAATTTGTTTATTTATAGCAATTTGAAAAGTATGTATAAACAATTAAAATAATGCAATAATATAAACATGTTCCGATGGAGCAGCAATTTGAATTTAAAGGAGTTAAAAAAATGGAAAACAAAACTAAAAATTCAAGTATTAAATGTTCAGTATCACAGTGCAAGTACAACATGGTAACTGAGGATTATTGCAGCCTTAACTGTATTTCAGTCGGCACACATGAAGCTAATCCTACAGTACCGGAATGTACAGACTGCAATTCATTTGTAAAGCGTACAGGCTGCTGCGGTTAAAAAAATCCCGACTTATGTCGGGTTACATAAGTTGCTTAAACGGTAGTGTACTTATTTCTAACTTATTTCTATTTATATTCTGCTCTTGACAACAATGTGACATTAAGCTATAATGTATATGAAAATAATGAACGATAATGAACAGCAGGGGACTGCTGATACATAAAAGGGATGTTCTTATGGCTAAAGAAATTAAAACAAATGCAATCAGATTTCTGGATAATTGTAAAATCAAATATGAAATAAATATATATGAATGCAAAAATTTTATTGACGGTGTGGATGTTGCTGAAAAATTAGGGCAATCAAATGCAGAAACATTTAAAACTCTTGTTGCACAAGGAAAAAGCGGTGATTATTATTGTTTTCTTATTCCTGTAAATCTTGAACTAGATTTGAAAAAAGCTGCAAAGAGTGTAAATGAAAAATCAGTCTCCTTAATACCTGTAAAGGATATTACAAAGGTTACAGGGTATGTAAGGGGCGGATGTACTCCTATAGGAATGAAAAAGCAGTTTTTTACTGTAGTACATAGTACAGCAAAAGAACTTGAAAATTTTTATATAAGCGGCGGAAGAATAGGCACACAAATAAAGCTTTCTCCAATTGAACTTGTAAAATCAATAAACGGAAAATTTGATAATATTACAGCAGAATAATAAATCTCCTCAAGAGCAATGTACTTTTGAGGAGATTTTTATAATTTGAAGATGTGTATAGGTGCTTGTGAAGATAGAGTATTATTATAAAATTCGTTCAAAAAGCTGTTTACGGCATTCTTCTTCAAATTTATCATTAACAGGCTGAGGAACAAAAACAGAACCTGTTTTTCTTGACATGGTATAAGAGATAATATAATCTGCAACTTTTGGATTCTTTGAAAGCAAAGGTCCATGAAGATAAGTTGCAATCACGTTTTTCTCCATATAGCCGTCAGCTTCGCTTTTAAACTCATTTCCATTTCCATAGAGTACTTTTCCAAAAGGAGTTTTTACGCCTTTGGTCTGACCGCCATGATTTTCAAAACCTATAACACGATAATTCTCACCATTCAAATTAGATTCAAGAATAACATTTCCTATACAGCGGCAGCGTTTATTTGTAGACGCTATGGTATAGTAATCAAAAAGACCCAATCCTTCAATTTTTTTATCATTTGAATCCTTATAGTATTGTCCCATAAGCTGATAACCGCCGCAAATCATAAACAAAAAAACACCGTTTTTATATGCTGATTTAATATTTTCCCTGTATGAAAGCAGATCATTTACAAGAAGCTGCTGTTCAACATCAGCACCGCCTCCAAAATAAATAATATCCTGATTTTCAAAATCAGTATCTTTGTCACCAATAAAATGCTGAGCCACTTCAAGTTCAATTCCACGAAGCCTACAGCGGTATTTCAGAATTTCAACATTTCCATTATCACCATATAAATCAAGCATATTTGAATACATATGCAGAAGTTTAAGCGTTACCATTTGAAGATCCTTTCATTTCTACAGAGTCCATATATTTTTTTATTGCAGTTCTTGTTGGCTGTACAGCAGTATAGTTGGCTATAGCGAATTTAGTACCTTTTGTTGTAAAAAGCTCAGCAACAGCATCATCAAACTCAGGCTTTACAATAATTTTATCAGCATCATATCCTGAACATTTTATTCTTATAGCAATATCATATGCTCTTGTACCGCTTGTTACAACTCTGTCAACGTCCTTGAATACAGAAAGATTAATATCCCAAATCCATGAAACATCATTTCCGTCTGCAATATTGTCATTCAGAACAAATAAAAGTTCTTTGGAGCAGTTGAGTTCATTCATAACCCTTAAAGTCATGTTTGCACCGACAGGATTTTTGGCAAGATTAAGTATAAGAGAGCTTTCATTAATATTAAATTTCTCAAGTCTGCCATTATTTACTTCAAAATTTTCAAATGCATCATGCAGTATTTTTTTGTCTATGTTATAAAGACTCGCTGTTGTATATACTGCTGCCATATTATACATATAATATATACTGTTATGACGAGTACGATATGTTTCGCCATTAACCTCAAAACTAGGCACACTTTGATTTACATTTTTTACTTCCACAAAAGGCTTTATATTACCAAATCCACATTTATCACAATGAAATCTTCCTATGTGAGAGTACTGATAGTAATCATATGTCAGTTTAGTGCCACAGAAAGGGCAGAATTTTCCTTCACCAACTTCATAAGGCTCATTTGTTGCTCCGGAATATCTTTCAACGCTGAAATAAAATATATTTTTATTATTTGGATTAGCTTTTCCAAGTCTTGCAATATTGGGGTCATCAGCATTTAAAACGACATTTCCTTCAAATGTATCAAGAAACCCTTTTATTTTTAAAATAAGGGTTTCAACCTCGCCATTTCTGTCGAGCTGATCTCTGAAAAGATTTAAAAGCACAAGGGTCTGCAGCTTGAGCTTTGAATAAACTACAGGAACATGAGATTCATCAGTTTCAAGAACAAGAAAATCAGCCTTGATTCTGCCTCGTATGTCACATTTATCAAGTAAAAGCGAGCAAATGCCTGTATCGAGATTATTTCCTTGACTGTTGGTTATTATATTTCCGCTGTAATTTTTAAAAATATAACTCAGGTAATTGGTTACAGAAGTTTTTCCATTTGTTCCGGTTACAGCTATAATCGGACATTCTACTTTAAAAGCACTAAGTGCGTTTTTATTTATTCCGCATAATATCAATCCAGGAAGATTACCTGCATTTTTTCCTATAAGACGCAGTGCCTTTACAATTATTTTACCTAAAAATATAGTTAACGTGTTCTTAATTCCCATTTACAAATTCTCCGGTTTTTTAATCAGCAGTATTACAAATTACAATTATTATAATAAAACAAATATCAGTTTTTGTCAAGATTGAAAATAAAATTTTAAATTATATTCAAGTAGTACAATAATAAAATTAAAGTAAAAACTATCCTAACTGCACCAAACTTATATTTGGTGCAGTTAGGATGCAAACATTAAAGCTGTAATTAATTTGCTTTAATGTCTGTAATATAAAAATATAAATTTATCGCATTGTATCAGGAATATCGTATTTGTCTTTCCAGCTTTTAAATCTTTGGTAAATGCTATTCCATTTGCCGTATTTCTCTGGAAGTGCCCTCCACTTGCACCCATTTTCGGCAATATACAAGATAGCGTTGATAAATGTGTAATTGTCGATTTTTACATTCCCACGCTGAACCGGAAAATACTTTTCGATTCTTGCGTACTGCGCTTTTGTGATATTCATGTATTTATTATATCATATTTTGACCTTAGTGTCAACATGCTCTAATCTGACAATTCAAACCGTATATTACTGCGTTGTCCTCCTCACCCATATGACAGTATGCTTTTGTCATCTTATGTCGCATTATTTTATTGCATTGCTATAAAATTTTGTTCTTATATTTATTATAACACAGAAACTGCCTTTTTGGTTCAGTTTTTTCTTAACGATTTTTTTATTTTTATTCTTCTTGTATTTATTTAAACCTCCAAATCTTATTTGTAATTATTTACAATTTATATTTAATGTGTTATCATAATTATAGGATAGATTTTTCTATAAACAAAAAACAGACTTTCTTTGTATAATGTTTTTAGGAAGCATGTTATAGGCAATATCGTGCAAAAACTTTTGATGTGCCTTGTGCGGTGTTGCCTATATACAAAGAATATATCTGTGGAGTTTTACATTATACAATCCGAATGTTAAAAAGGAGTAATGAAGATGAAATCAAAATTGAAAAAAATTTACGCCGTTTCAACAGCGGCAATAACTGCATTTTCAGTATGCTGCATTCCGGCAGTTTCTGAAAGTATTACCACTTCCCTATCGGCTTCGGCTGCAGAAGAATCATCAGAATTTACTGATGCAAACACAGGTCTGAAATATATTGTTGAAAATGGAACAGCAACAATAACAGGATGCGATCCAACTCTTATTAATGTAAATATTCCTGCAAATATTAATGGAAATCCTGTTAAAACAATAGGTGAAAGTGCTTTTTCATCAAATAATAAACTTGAAAAAATAACTATTGCTGAAGGTATTACAACAATTGATGACAATGCCTTTTCTTACAGCAGATTTATTACATCTGTAGATTTACCTTCAACTGTTACATATATTGGTAATGGTGCTTTTGATGTGTGTACAAGATTATCAGATGTTGAAATTCCATCAGGGGTTACTGTTATTAATTATCGTACATTTCGCTGCTGTGCTTTAGAGCAGGTTGTAATTCCTGAGGGTGTAACGGAAATAAGAGAAAGTGCGTTTGAAAGCAACAATGAACTGCTTGAGGTTGATATTCCGTCTACTGTAAGCGTAATTGGCAGCAAAGCATTTGACGGCTGTCAAATGCTGCAATATTTAATCGTACCCTATGGAGTTGTAAGCATTGGAGATAATGCATTTAATGGCTGCAACAATATGTCATTTGTAGCACTTCCTGAAAGTTTGCTTTATATTGGAAAAGAATCTTTTGATTATTGTCGTGCATTAAAAAAAATTACACTTCCTGACTCTCTTATAAGTATAGGTGATGCTGCGTTTTATGACACCTCAATTACCGAATTTGAAATTCCGGACAGTGTTATTTATGTTGGTACCTACGCTTATCCTAAGAATGCTGTTACTGAATTGGTTGACGGTGTTGATTACATTGGGAAATGGGCTGTAAATCATAAAAATGTTAATGATTTTAAAATTCGTGAGGGTACTGTTGGAATTGCAGAAAGTACATTTTCATATTCTTCATGCAAAGAAATTGAATTTCCATCTACTCTTAAATATATCTGTCCAACAGCTTTTTATAAATCTAAAATAGATAATTTTACAGTTTCAGAAGATAATCCGTATCTTTGTGCTGCTGACAGCGTTATATACAGTAAGGATATGACTGAAATTATATTATATCCTGATTGTAAATCCAATGAAAGTTTTGACATTCCTAATACTGTATGCATGATTGATAATTATGCTTTTTATAATTGCAGTCTGTTGAAATCTGTAACAGTTCCTGAATCTGTATGGTATGTAGGAGATTATTCATTTGCATATTGTTCCGGAATAACTGAAATAAATCTGCCTGAGGGTGTTGAACGTATCGGTGATTTCGCATTTTATGAATGTTCAGGACTTGAATCATTTGATATTCCGGATAGTGTCATAAGTGTTGGAGCCAGTGCTTTTAGCGGATACCCTGTCTGCGTTGACAGATACGGTCATGTTATGGTTGATGATTGGATAATTTACGGAGATGATTTCTATTCGGAAATTGAAATTAATGAGGCAGTAAGAGGTATTGCAGACAATGCTTTTAATAACTGTTCGATTACTGATGTAACTTTTCCAAGTTCAGTTGAATATATTGGTGATTCAGCTTTTGAAAATTGCAAAGAGCTAAAAAATGTCACAATGTCAGAAGGACTTGTATCAATTGATGATTATGTATTTTTTGGATGTAAAAAACTTAATACACCTGAAATTCCTGACAGTGTAATTCGCATAGGAACTCTTGCTTTTAAAGATTGTTTCAATGCAGTTAAAAATTTTGATGGCATTGGATATGTTGATTCATGGGCAGTTGACGCTGATTATTCTATTGATAAAGCAGTTCTTCAAAATGGTACAAGAGGTATTGGTGAAATGGCGTTTTATGGCTGTATCGACCTTAAATCTGCTGTACTACCTGATACACTTTGCTTTATTAATCAATCTGCTTTTGAATACTGTCTGAGTCTTGAAGACATAACGCTTCCTGAAAGTTTACTTTTGATTAATAACAGAGCATTTTCTGAATGTGAAAAGCTTTCAAAAATATCTTTTTTAAATCCTGAAACTTTAATTTCTTTAAATTCCTTAACAATTGATGAAAATGCTGTTATTTATGGTTACAAGGGGTCATCTGCTGAGGAATATGCCATAACATTTGAACGGAAATTTGAAGCACTTGATGATGTCGGTACAAAAATTACAGGTGACGTAAATTCAGACGGAACATTTGATATTTCAGATGCAGTGATGCTGAAAAACTACATTATTAATGCAGGAAGTCTTACAGACTGGACAGTCGGAGATTTATCAGAGGACGGTATAATTGATATTTTTGACCTTGCATTAATGAAAAATCTGTTAATTTCATAATAAACCCAAAGCCTGCCCACGATAATTGAAGTGGACAGGCTTTTTCTATAGATTATTCTGTACTGCGTAATCGGTCTGTAACACTGTTTTTTGCAACCATTCGATAAACTGCGGCTGGAACCAGTATACATATTATTAAAATAATCAGAGAAATACAGATTATCAGCTGCCATGGATAACTAAAGATTGCATAATCAGCAATTTTTAACGATAATTTTCCGAATATATAAACGATTCCGCTTCCTAATGTAAGAATCAGACTATCAGTTATTAATGCATAATAAAATCCTTCAAATATAAGCATTTTTCTTACTTGCTTTTTAGTCATTCCTATGCTTTCCATTACTGCAAGTTCATTTCGTCTGGTAAAAATTCCAGTAAGCATTACATTTATAAAGTTGATTATTCCTATTAATATCAGAATAGCACATATTCCTGATGTCATGATCCGCATTGATAAAATTGAAGATCTGAATTCTTCTAATTCTTCTGATTTTATTTGAATATGAGCTACAGACGGAATACTGATATTATGCTGAGTTAACTGCTTGATTTGCATACGAACTGATTCTTCATTTTCAGGACTGCAGTTTGCAATAATCGTTTCAACATGCGGTGAATCACTAAGTTCATTAATAACGCTCTGACTAACCAAAACACATTCAGGCGCACCTACCGTACACCAATAATATCCTATTTCGAGTAGAGCATTATCATCGCCTGAGGCACATACACCAACGTTTATATCTTTTTTTCTGCCTGTTTTTTCATTAATAAGCGTTATAACTTTTCCTTCCATTTGAGCTGCTTTGGTTTTATCATTAATGTAACCGATGAAGCATATTTCTCCCTTTTCAAACTTATCTATATCAACCTTTTTCTTTGCTTTTGTATTATGCATTTCCATCATGGCAGCGTCAATTCCAAGGATTGGTGCATTATATTTTAAATTATTTTTTTGTTCTTCATAGATCTTTGCAATATCATCAGAGTTTGAACCATCTCTTTCAGCAGCTTCTTTCAAGAAAGGTTCAAATGTTTCTTTATCATAAACAAGAGATATATCAGCACTTGTATTGGTAATTACTTCCGTTATCCCTTTTATTTTCCTGATGTCATCTGCTAATTTAATTGATGCTTCAGTTTTCTCATTATCCTTGACTTCAAAATCTTCTTCAGATGAACAATCAGTATAAATTACAAAATCATTTGGTAAATAATAGTCAGCATAATTTTTTAGGTCTAAACTGTTAAGAAAGGTTTGTGTTGACAAAAGTGCAATTACACCCATTAAAAGTGATGCAAATACAAGAACAGTACGCTTTTTCTCACGAAATATATTTCTGTATGCCATTTTATATATTTTACCGCCGTTTGTTGCTTTTCGTGATTTTATTTTGCAGTTATTTTGTCCATTATATTTGAGAGCTTCTATTGGAGAAATACTTCCTGCAAATTTGGCAGGTTTACGGCAGCTTATTAAAATCGTTAATAAAGCAAATAAAATTGTACCTATATAAATAAATGGATTAAAACTGATATCTGTCGGCATTGCAGAATAAAAGTCGCCTCCAAACATTGAAATAGAATATGGAACGGCTTTAAATGATACAATTGTTCCAATCAAAATTCCAATTGGTATGCCAATAACTGATAAACTGAGTGATTGGTATTTTACAATACTTCTGATTTGTTTTGATGTAGTTCCTATTGTTTTAAGTAAGCCGTAAAATCTTATGTCATGGTTTACTGAAATATACACAATATTATAAATCAAAAGATAACCGCTTATAATTATAATCAAACAGATAAAAAGAACTGCTGCCGTAATTACAATGCCGTTATTTTCATTATTATCAAATGTACATTCAAATTCCTGTCCCTGATTCAATTTTACACTTTCATACAGTTGGTCGTACAGTATATTTTGCAGGAATGATTTTGATGAAATTGAAATTAATCCATCTTGTTCAGCAGTGAGTCCAAGACTATCTGAAAACTTTTCTGAAACAAATGCGTCATAATTGTTTGTACGGAAACCATAATCAACGAAATATCCTGATAATTTAAAAATTTGCTCTTCATTTTTCAGCATAAGCGGAATATCCATTCCAATTTCAGGAGATTTAATTCCTATTGCATTAAGTCCACTTACCGAAAGCATTATTTCATTTTTTTCATCAGGATAATTCCCCTTTAATGAGGATAGGGCTGGTTTAATATTTCCGTTGAAATTTTCCTTATCATGATATATAAGTTTAAAATTCAAATCTTGATCTTCTTCCGATTTAGCTTTACAAACAGGAATGGTTACACCTGCTGCACTAAGTGCAGAACATTTTTTTATTTCGTCAATTTGTTCCGGAGCAGGATTTGCAAGTGATATTTCAGCAGTAGTTCCTGCTTGTCTTATCAGCATTGTATTCATATTTTTTGCCATTGAAAAACCAATGCTGAAAACAGTTGTAAACATGAACGTCATAAGAATAATGGCAAGAATAGTTATTCTGTTTCGCATTTTGTTTTTATGCATAAAACGTTTGCTGATTTTTCTTGTAATAGCCTGATTATTATTTTTAAGCATTATTTGCTCACCACCTTGCCGTCCTCAATACGAATCATGCGGTTAGCCATAATTGCAATTTCTTCATTGTGAGTAATCATAACAATAGTCTGCTGAAATTCTCGGCTTGTAACTTTCAGCAATGAAATAACGTCCATGCCTGTTTTGCTGTCAAGGTTTCCTGTGGGTTCATCTGCAAGAATAATTGCAGGCTTTGCAGCTAATGCCCTTGCAATTGCAACTCTCTGCTGCTGTCCGCCTGAAAGCTGATTCGGCATTGCATTTACTTTTTCATTAAGTCCCAATGTTTTTATAATCGTCTGTATGTAATTCTTATCTACTTTTGTTCCGTCCAGTTCAATTGGAAGAGCAATATTTTCGTATACGTTAAGCACAGGCACAAGATTATAATTCTGAAAAATAAAGCCGATGTTTCGGCGGCGAAATATTGTAAGTTCCTCATCATTCATATCTGAAAGCTTTTTGTTTTTTACATATACTTCTCCTGATGTTGGACGGTCAAGTCCGCCAAGCATATTCAGCAATGTGGACTTTCCGCTTCCTGATGTACCTATAATTGATACAAATTCTCCGTCATCTATCGAAACAGAAACGTTATCTAATGCTTTTACCATATTTTCTCCTAAACCATAGTACTTGCATAAGTTTTGTGATATTAAAATCTGCATTTTAAGCACTCTCCTTTTTTGTTTTTCTGTTTCTATTTTAATATATAGTTCTTACAATCTTGTGACAGTTTTTTTGAAATAAAAAAACGCTCTATGAATAAGAGCGTTTCTTACATATGCTTGTTATAATATCGAAATAGCCTCGCTTATGCTTTTTTCATAAGCTTCCCTGCCGTATTTATCAACTTCAGCTTTATTTTTTTCTCCATGTGTAAGACAGCCTGCACCACCGATACATCCGCCTTTACATGCCATACCCTCAATAAAGTTTCCATTCAATACATTCTTTGATTTTTTCAGAAGTGCTGTTCGACATTCTTCAATTCCGTCACATGCTACAGCTTTAAGCTCAAAGTCAGTTATATTTTGTTCTTTCAGACCTTGTGCAACAGCATCTGAAAGTCCGCCGCTTCTTGCAAAAATTCTTCCGAAGTATGAGGCATTATCAAGAACATCCTGATTCAATGTGGTTATGTCGATGTCCTTACTATCAAAAAGTGCCTGTAATTCTTCAAATGTAATTGCAGCATCAACATACGGCTTTACGTTTTCTTTCTGAACTTCTGCTTTTTTTGCAGTACATGGACCTATAAAAACTACCTTACATGGAGCGTCATGTTCCTTTATATATTTTGCAATCTCCGCCATTGGCGAGAGATTATGTGATACAAGCGGTAGCATATCAGGAAAAGCCTTTTCAATATAGCTCACGAATGCCGGACAGCATGAGCTTGTGAGAAATCCTTTTTCAGCAAGCTCCGCCGATTCCTTGTAAGCAACCATATCAGCTCCTAAAGCAGCCTCAACCACTGTATGAAATCCGAGCTCCTTAAGACCTGTAATTACCTGACCAAGCTTTGTATATGTAAACTGGCTTGAAATTGACGGTGCAACAACGGCAAACACTTTATATTTACTGTTGTTTTCACTTTTCTTGATAATGTCAATAACATCAAGAATGAATGATTTATCCATAATTGCACCAAACGGACATTGATATACGCATGCTCCGCAGGCAATGCACTTATCATTGTTTATTTTAGCTGCCTTATCCTCATTCATGGATATTGCTTTGATTTTACATGCACTTTCACATGGACGCTTTCTGTTTATGATTGCAGTATACGGACAGACCTTTGCACAAGCTCCGCAATCAACGCATTTTGATTTGTCTATATGTGCCGTATGATTATGGTCAAATGAAATAGCACCTCTGCGACAAACATCTTCACAGCGATGTGCAAGACAGCCTCTGCATGAATTAGTAACTTCATATCCGCCCATAGGGCATTCGTCACAAGCAGTTTCTATGACTTCGATAACATTCGGATTCTCTTTGTCGCCGCCCATTGCTAGTTTAACACGGTCGCTTACAATTGCACGTTCCTTGTAAACACAGCAACGCATTGTAGGAGTTTTTCCCGGAACAATTATTTCGGGAATATTTAAAATATTATCAAGCAGAGCATCATTCCATGCAAATCTTGCAACCTCACGAAGAACTCTGTATTTAAGATGCTGAACTTTAGTATCAAATTTTCTCACAATAATCATCCTTTAAAAATAACTTACCTTTATGCGTTTTCCCATTTGCTTAAGACATGCGGACAGCTCCTCAACAAGTCTCATTTTAATATTGAAGTTGATTGGCAGGTCTGGATTCTGATGTGCAGGATTAACTGCTCTTCCCACATAAAAGTTAATATCAGTTGCTTCTTCAAACAGTAATCGGCAAATCAGTGAGGCTCCGTCATTACTGAATCCCCACTCCTCGTATTTTTCGTTTTTATCAAGCATATCTTTGGCGTATTCAATAACCTTATTAATTGTAATTACACCCTCGGTTACAAGGTCAACTCCCTCAATTTCAGCTGTAGGCGGAATATCACTTCGTTCAAACTTCAAGCTTGGTTTAAGAGGCTTTCCGAGGTATTTCGCAGCAATTGTTGAGGTAGTTCCTCCACATATAATATGCTTTCCCTCTTTAGAAAAAAATAGGGACATCATTCTGTCACAATCATCACGATTAGACGGCGGACCAAATAATAAATTCATTGGTTCACGCTTTCTTATTCTTATAACACAGGCAGTAGCATCATCACCGGGCTGACCTCCATACAATTTATTGCATTCATCAACAAGCATTGAGGAAAGCGTTTTAGCTGTATATCCAACATAAGAAAGGTCTTTCATAAATTCTGCAATTTCTTCGTATTTCCAGCCAAAATTATATGCAATACCTATTCCGGCATGTGGACAGCCGTCACTCATTGCTACAAAAATATCATTTTCCTGCAATTTAATAGTGGTCTTGTAAATCTTTTTTTTATCAATAATCAATTCACTTTTCGGATAGTCATAGATTTCATAATTTCGGATAAGAATAACCTGAGGATTGTCATATTGAATAAGTTCAGCAGTTGAATTATCAATGATGTGTATAATTGTAAATGTTGAATAAGCTACTCCTCGAACCGAACATATAGGAAGCGTTGCAGCTATAGTTGAAACACATTCTTCAAGCGGCAGTCCTTCTGCCATCATAGTGGATATAATTTTTGAAGTAAGCGTTGATAGTATGCTTGCTTTTACTCCGCTGCCAAGACCGTCCGCAAGCACAATCACCATTGAATTTTCATTCTGCTCAACAATGTCCACATGGTCGCCGCAAAGCTGTTCACCCTCATGATTTATACTTTTCCAGCCAATTTCAGCACATAGATTATTCATTGCTTATAGACTCCTTAAGTTTATACAGTGCAATTTTTGTTTCTGCAGCAGTTTCTCCGAGAAGCGATGCGATATCCTGAACGATACGCATTTGTTTGTCAACAACCCGGTCTGCAATTTCAATAGTCTGACGGCTGATGCTTTCCTTTTTTTCTTTAACTGTTTCTTCATCTGTAACATCACGCATAATGCAAATCAGAAGTCTGTATTCTTTATCATATATTATAGTTTCGTCTACATATTTCTCATATTCTGCAAGATAAATATGTCTGTCATGAATAGCTTTTCCGCTGTTTAATACTTCGATAAAATCTTTTGGGTCGAGGACTCTTACAATTGCATCGCCCAATATATAACTTGCCGATTTAATATTCATTATTTTAAGTGCAGCCTTATTTATCTGCTGAACCTCAAGCTTTTCATTCAATACAATAAGTCCATTCGGAGTGTTGCGGACAATATTATCCGAAAAACTCTCCGCTTTATCCTTTAAATATGGCAGACACATTGAGATTTCTGCTTTTCCCTGATATATCGCAACAGCCTTTTCACGACAGGTTTCATATCCGCATGAACCACAGTTAAGCTCGTCAGACGGCTTTGTTTTGCCCATCTGACACAATATTTCTTTTATTTCGCTTTCTGAAGGATACTGCGACTTTCGTTCAATAACAGTAAATTCCTTGCGCAGCTCCAGACTTTCAGGCTGTTCAACATCAAAATCCTTTTCACCTGCAAACTGTGCTACAGCCATATAGTCCTTTACAGGCGAACGGTGAAATTTTTCCATTACAGGACCGCCTGCACAGCTTCCTGAACAGACTGACATCTCGATAAAGCATTTGTGAATTTTTCCGCTTTCTATCTCTTTAAGAGCAGCAATACAGTTTTCTGTTCCATCAACAGCAAGGTAAGTATAATCAGGATTTTTCTGCGTAAGAGTTTTAAGTATTCCGCCTGTTGTAGGAAAGAAACGTGCAAGTCCATTTTCTCCGCTGTCAGCTTCCGGTTCAAGCTCAATATTCTCAGCTTTAAACCAGTTAGTAAGCTCGTCAAAGGTCATAACTGCATCTACAATGCCGCTGTAATACTGTGCTTCGTCTTTTTTGGCAACACATGGTCCTATAAAAACTGTTTTAGCATTCGGAAAGCGTCTTTTTATATCCATACAATGTGCCTGCATTGGTGAAAGAACAGGTGCAAGATATTGGAGTGTGGACGGGAAATATTTTTGAATTAAAAGATTAGCCGAATGACAGCATGAACTAATGATTACATCACTGTTTCCTTCATTGATGATTTTTTCATACTCATTTTTGACTATTGTTGCACCTAATGCAGTTTCTTCAGCATCGAAAAATCCAAGTTTCTTTAATGCTTTTCGCATCGCTTCTATGCCTATTCCCTCGTAATTTGCAACAAATGACGGGGCTATACTTACAATAACCGGAGCATTGTCCTGAAGAAGAACTTTCACCTTTTCTGTTTCATCAACAATCTGTTTAGCATTTTGCGGACAGACTACAAAGCAATGTCCGCACAAAATACATTCATTGCCGATAATATAAGCCTGATTTCCGGAAAAACGTATTGATTTTACAGGACAATGTCTGATACATTTGTAACAGTTTTTACAGTTTGATTTTTTTAAAGTAAGACAATCCATTTCCCTGCTCCTTTCACTTAAAATAACGTTATGAATTTATACCGCAGCTGCTATATTTTCATTAAAAAAGTCTTTTACATTTTCCGGGCTTACAGAAAAGAATTTATCATCAACAGAAACACATACCCCCTGCTGACATTTACCCATGCAGAATGTACCTGTAAGCTCTACCTTATCGGAAAGATTATTTTCGTGAATAAGGTATTGAAGCTGTTCAACTACCTGACGTGAACCTTTAATATGACATGATGAACCAATACAAACTGTAACTTTCATTTTAACATCCTCCTACTCGTAATCAACAACATCAATCCATGAACGTAAAAATTCACGTTCTGTTTCATTACCTTTTACTGACTGTGAAGCAGCTACAATCGGCATCCACTTCTGAACATACTGCATTGCAGTATTGCTTTTATCACAGAAAAGGCTGAGATATTTTTTTGCTCCGCTTATATCACCGTTTAACCAGAATAAAAGATATGTTCTTGCTGCATCAGCCGACGCATTTCCTTGTGTTGCATGTGACCAGTCAATTATGTATGGTATTCCATTGTCTGAAATAATAATATTTGACGGATTAAAATCGCCATGACAAAGCTTATTATGCTTAGGCATTGAGTTAAGTCTTGTATGCAAATCGTATCGAACCGTTGCATTGAAATCTGTTTGAGAGATTTTGCGGTTCATTTTGTCTTTCAGCTTTCCAAGCATAGGACAGCTTTTTTCATGCATTTCAAGCTGTAAATCAACAAACTCCTCAAGATACTTATCTTTATTTCCCGGATTTTCAAGCATAAGCTGTGCAAGTGTTTTACCCTTAATAAATTCTGAAACAATAGTCCATTTTCCGTCAAGCATTGTTACTTCAAGAATTTTCGGAATGGCAAGCCCTGTTTCTTCAACTCTGGCTTGATTAAGAGCTTCATTTAATATATCAGCCTTTGAATAATCTTCGTTAAACACCTTTAGGCAACGTTCTCCGTCACGATAAACAGTCTTGCCTGTTCTTACAGCTATAATTCTATCCAAATTCATGATCTGTTCCTCCCTTATATCTTTTTAAGATACTTTTTGTCATAATCGGAATTTCTCATAACATTGTGAAGAAAATCCGCATATAATATATTTTTTCATATCTTTGTTATAATTTTAACATAGTTTTTATATAGTGTGAAATGCCTCTTTGTAATATGGGTAATGTACTTTTTGATATATCCGGATACATAAGGGAGAAAAATTTATCCGAAAATTTCACGCTTGGATTTTATAAGCTGCTCAACAAAAATATTGTCAAGTTCTGAAAGTTTATATTCACTGCGATGTATTAGTACATCTTTATATACTCGTTTATTTTCATTACAGCTGCACTGTACAAGATTATATCTTTTTAACAACGACTGAGGCATTGGTGAAACCCACATAAAGCATTCCGGATTTTGAGTAAGCAATTCAAATTGACTTGCTCTTTCAAATACAAAAATCCGTCTGTTTGTATTATCAGGAAGTTCTTCTTTTTTTACCGAGGCAAAGGGAAGTGACGGTACATATGGGTCGCCATGAGCCACTTCTATTAAATCAGACAAATCGTCATATGTTATATTATCCTTTGAAGCAAGCGGATTTTTTTCATTCATTAACAAAACATACTTAAATTCTGTAACGAACTCACAACTGAGACCCTTTTCGTTCATCATATCTTTATAGTATCTGTCATAGTTTTCTGCATAACGAATAATTCCAAGTGAATAATTTTCATGAATTATATTTTTTATTGCCCGCATTGCATTAGTTTCTTTATAGAAAATTTCTGCATGTATGGATTTATCTATAAGCTTTGAGAATTTTGCAAATGCGTCTGTTATATAACCGGCACGAGGAACTGAAATTGAAAATCTTTTTTTGTTCAAAGCATCTTTCTTAAATATATCTTCAATTGAGTCGATCTGGCTTAATATTGAGCGTGCATAATGGACAAACTGTTCTCCGTCAGGAGTTAAAATCATTCCCTTTGCACTTCGTTCAAAAATGCTGATTCCAAGTGAATTTTCAAGTTCTTTAATCGCACGGCTCAAATTCGGCTGACCAACATACAATTTTTCAGCAGCTTTATTTATTGAACCTGTTTCCGCAACCTCAACAGCATATTTCATGTGCAGTAAATTCATTTTTTACCTCCGGAAATTTATGATGTTTATATCATTATAACATATAAAATCAAAATAGTCTACGATTTTTTTATTTGTACATCTGTTTTGTATATATATCTTGCTGAGTTCCGATTTTGCCCTCAATTGAGTATGTTACATTATAAATAACTTCTGTTTCATTTTCAGATTTCTCAATTTTTCTGTCCAGTATTTTTTTATCCTGAAGAAAATTCTTTTCATAAAAAAATATTTTTTGCATAATCATAGAGTCTGTTTCTTCTTTGTCGTATACTTTTTGACAGTATTTATTTTCTGAAATTCTTTTTTCAGTAAAACTTATAGGCAATTTTTTTCCAAATAAAATCAAGTTCTTTGTATTTTCGTCAGAAGAATATAATTCATATTTATTTCTGCCTAAAAAAAGCGGAATTTTTAAATTGAAAAGGTTAAGATAGTGTTCTTCCCTTTTATTTCCGGTACTTTCATAGCTTATGTCTGAAATTAATTGAGTAAAGCATACTTTTTCTTCATAAATTCCTGTTATATCAGCCATTGAATGATGCATTGTAATATGTCCGTTTGAATCTTGAATAATACCGCTTACAAGTATATCTCCGCTTCTGACATAATCCCCTACTATTCTCATAAGCTGTCCGTCAAGAACGGAAACGTTTGTTATCTGTGCATTTTTATCAGAAATAATATTGCATGGAGTTCTCTTTTTCAACATTTCAGGAATATCAACAATTTCTGTTACATCAACTACTATTCTGTTGCCTGTTCTTCTTATAGCTGTCCATGAAATTTTATCTATGCGGATACGAAGCTCTCTTTCACATTTTGAGTAGTTTATATCATTAAGACAAGTCCCTTTTTTCACTCCCATATCATTCAAAACAGAAAGTATAACGCTTTCTTTTACTCTGCTGTTCCCGTTGACTTCAATTGTCATAACAGTATTTGAAAAATAAAAGCATGTAAATATAAATGCCAAAATACCTATTACAATTCCAAACCTCAGTCTGTATTTTTTCAGCTTTGATACTAACGTGTCATATTCAAAAATCTCAAGACTTATTCCATGCTTTTGAGCAAGCTGTTCTATTAACGGCAGATTTTTTTTATAAACTTCACCATAAAAAACTTCGGATTTACAGTATTGATTAAAGCAATAAATCCTTGCTGTATGTATTCCGTTTATAAATTTATATAAATTTTTTCCTTTTGCACTGAATTTAATATACTCATTTATTTTTTTCAGCAATTACAATCACCTTTTTTCCGTAAATTCAATTTGGTCAATTTTCCCTTTTATAATAAGTCCATTAGTTTTAAAATCAAAAGCTTTTAAATTACTTCCCCATATCTGAATGTAGATATCCCTGGATTTCAGCCGTATATAAATGTCATTATATTCCTCAATCCGTTTGCAGTTTTCAATATAGACCTCTTTATTGCTTTGAAGGTGCATAGTTGGATTTAAATATAAAAAATCACGACTTTTATCAGCAGCTTTCTTTAACATAAAAAATTACCGCCCAACATAATATTTATTTAGGGCAACACCGCACAAAGCACGTCAAAAGACTTTGCACGTCATAAACTTGCAAATTTTCCGTCATATTACAAATAATTTTCTCACCATACGACAGTATGCTTTCAAAAATTCTATGCAATCTGACGAAAAATATATCTGCGTTTCTGCCGCACAAGCTTTATGCGGTATTGCCTTAGAATTCAGACGTTGTCTGCATGATTAATTAATATGATAAAATGGGTGGAAAATATGAAAAAAGTAAAAACATCTGCTTTAGAAATGATAAAAATTTTTTTCTTGCTGTTCTTAATATATCAAACATTTACTTCTCTTACATTGATAAAAAATTCTGTTTTTAACGGTACATTAAGGTGTTTGGAAATAATAATTCCGTCTTTGTATTTTATGATGACAATATCAGGAATTATTATAAACAGTGGTATACCTGATTTAATTGCTCCAATATTCAATAAGTTTTCAAATATTATTTTCAGAATGAGTGGTGTAGTATTTACAGTCTTTATTTTCGGAATGTTTGCAGGTTATCCAATAGGGGCAAAAATGCTTTATGAGCTTTACGAAAATAAAAAAATATCGAAATTTCAGGCTGAAATATATCTTTGTGTCTGTTATGGAGCAGGCCCTGCATTTATTTTCGGATGTATCTCAGGAAATTTGTGGGGCAGCAAATCAGGTAATATCATTATATTGTCAAATATACTATCCAATATTACAGCTGCAATTATATTAAGACTTATTTATAGCAAAAAAATAAAATTTAGTTATACGTCTGAATATTCCAAAAATAAAATTTTATTTAATACACAGACTCTTTGTAAGTCATCATATGATGCTGGAAAAAATCTGTTTATACTATGTACAATGATTTTATCATTTTCTGCTATGAGTGGGATTATCACCCAACTTCCGATTTATAAAGAAATACTGACATTATTATCAAATGATAATTACTGCTTAACAGACCAGGTGATACACTGTATATTTGATGTGAGTGCAGTAGCAGAACTGAATATATACAGCATAAGTATGCTTCCAATTGTAAGCGGATTGATTTCATTCGGAGGTATTTGTGTTATAATGCAAATCAAATCCATAACTCATGGCAAATTTAAATTAAAACGATTTATATTCTGCCGCATTTTTACTGCATTCCTTAGCTGTGTAATATGCTTTATATTAATAAGGCTGTCTATAGATGAACAAACAGTAAATACCTTTAATACTGTTTCATCTGAACCTGATTTCTACTCCCCTGTCCCCTCATTAATGCTTGTTTTTATGATTTTTATTTTATGTAAGAAACTAGAAAACAAATTATAAGAAAAATATATATTTTATATTGCGTTGCTTTAATTATTTTCCAAAAAAAGTTGACTCAATTAAAAAATCATGATATAATGTGTATAGTTTAATTTATTTTTCATAATTAATTACGAGGGGGTATTCTCTTATGAAAATCAGTAAAAAAATTGCTGCACTTTTAGCCATGGCTGTTGTTGCAGCTAATACTGCTTTGGCAAGTCCTATGAGTCTTGGCGGAACAGCTGCTGTTGACGACGGAAATGATGACTGGCTTCATGCTGTCGGCAGCCGTTTATATGACAAGGACGGCAACGAGGTTTGGCTTACAGGTGCTAACTGGTTCGGCTTCAACTGTTCTGAAAACTGTGCTCATGGTCTTTATGCTGTCGATTGTGATGAATTTTTATCATCATGTGCTGACCATGGTATCAATGTAATTCGTTTCCCTATTTCTTCTGAACTTCTTGTTTCATGGATGGAAGGCACTCCGAATGAGGTAAGTTCTGTTCAGGCAGGTTATGAACCGCCTTACGTTGACATTAACCGTGATTTTGTTTATGAAGACGGTAAGACAATTAAAAACAGCATGGAAATCTTTGATGTTATCATGCAGAAGTGTAAAAAATACGGCATTAAGGCCTTTATAGACATTCATAGCCCTGATGCAAACAATTCAGGTCATAATTACGAGCTTTGGTATGGTAAAGCAGGTGTCACAACTGATGTATGGATTGAATCTATTACATGGCTTGCTGAAAAGTACAGCAATGATGATACTCTTATCGGATATGACCTTAAAAATGAACCTCATGGCAAGCGTGGCTACAAGGGCGATACCTGTCCAAGCGATATTGCTAAATGGGATGGCAGCACTGATGAAAATAACTGGGCTTATGCTGCAACAAAATGTGCCGACTCTATCCTTAGCGTAAATCCGAATGCTCTCATTTTCGTTGAGGGTGTTGAGCAATATCCTAAAACAGATCAGGGATATACTTATGATACTCCTGATATATGGGACGCTCCTGCTGACAAGTCACCATGGTACGGTGCTTGGTGGGGAGGCAATCTCAGAGGCGTAAGAGAATATCCTGTTACTCCTAAAAGCGGTACAAGCCAGATAGTTTATTCACCTCACGATTATGGTCCGTCAGTTTATGCTCAGACATGGTTTGATAAGGACTTTACAACACAAACTCTCCTTGATGACTATTGGTATGATACATGGGCTTATATCAATGAGGAAGATATTGCTCCGCTTCTTATTGGTGAATGGGGCGGTCATATGGATGACGGTAAAAACCAGAAATGGATGACTCTCCTTCGTGACTATATGATCGACAATCATATTAACCATACATTCTGGTGTCTTAACCCTAACTCAGGTGATACAGGCGGACTTCTTGACAGCAGCTTCAAAAAATGGGATGATGAAAAATATGGTCTGTTTGAAACCTCACTTTGGCAGACATCTGAATCAGGCAAATATATAGGTCTTGACCACCAGATTCCGCTTGGCGTAAATGGTACAGGTCTTTCTTTAACAGAATTTTATGATTCATATGCATCAACAGAGGGAAGCAATCTTGACGGCGGCACTAAGGGAAATAATCCTGTAAAGCCTACAACACAAGCAACAACAAAAGCTGCTGAAAGTACAAAAGCTTCCGAAACTACTAAAACTTCTGCTACAACAACGAATATTATTTACGGTGATGCAAACTGTGACGGTAATGTGGATATTTCTGATGCAGTTCTTGTAAAATGTTACCTGATTAATTCAGAAAAGCATAAAATGTCAGAACAAGGTAAATTGAACAGTGATGTCCATGGTTCATCAAACGGTGTTAATGCACAGGACGCTGTTACTATTCAAAAGTATGTACTTGGTTCTATAAAGACATTACCGGTTTAATAAATTCAGTAAATTCAAAAACGGAGTCTTAACGACTCCGTTTTGTTTTTATGTGATACTGCTCTTAAAAATTATATTTGCAAACTGATTTTGATGTCAATATAACCATAGTAACAAAAAACACATTAAAAAAACATGTATTTTTTCTTGATTTAGACTTGCTTTTTATCGAAAAAAATAGTAAAATAGTATTATCAGTGTTTAAATGAAGAAAAAATAGTAAAGGAGCTTTTTTATGCCTATTAAATATGTATTTGTTACCGGCGGTGTTGTTTCAGGTCTTGGTAAGGGTATTACTGCTGCTTCTCTCGGAAGACTGCTAAAAGCCAGAGGCTACAAGGTAACTATTCAGAAGTTCGACCCATATATAAATGTTGACCCGGGTACTATGAGTCCGTATCAGCATGGAGAGGTTTTTGTTACCGATGACGGTGCTGAAACAGACCTTGACCTCGGTCATTATGAACGTTTTATAGATGAAAATCTCTCTGTAAATTCTAATGTTACAACAGGTAAAATTTATTGGACTGTTCTTAATAAGGAAAGACGTGGTGACTACCTCGGGGGTACGGTTCAGGTTATTCCTCATATTACAAACGAAATTAAAGAACGTATTTATCGTGTTGGCAAGGAAACATCAACTGACGTTGTAATTACTGAAATAGGCGGTACTGTAGGAGATATTGAAAGCACTCCTTTTCTTGAAGCAATAAGACAGTTTGTAGGTGAAGTCGGACGTGAAAATGCAATGTATATTCATGTTACACTTGTACCTTTTATTTCAGGTTCAAACGAGCTTAAATCAAAGCCTACACAGCACTCTGTCAAAGAACTTCTTTCAATCGGTATTCAGCCAAATATTGTAGTTTGCCGTACAGAACTTGAAATTCCAAAGGATATGGCAGAAAAAATAAGTCTTTTCTGTAATGTGCGAAAAGAGGACATTATTCAGAATATGACGGCTCCTTCACTTTATGAAGTTCCTATGATGCTTGAAAATGAGGGACTTGCTGACAGCGTTTGTCATCACCTCGGACTCAAAAACAGAAAACCTGATCTTTCAGAATGGACTGCTATGGTTGAAAGACAAAAAAATGCAAATAAGACTGTTACAATAGGTCTTGTAGGTAAATATGTTGCTCTTCCCGATGCATATCTTTCAGTTGCAGAAGCACTGCGTCACGGCGGTATAAATAATGATGCCGACGTGGAAATACTATGGATAAATTCTGAAGAAATAACAGCTGATACTGCAGAAGAAAAGCTCTCATGCTGTGACGGAATCATTGTTCCTGGCGGTTTTGGTGACAGAGGAATTGAAGGAATGATTGAAGCCATTCATTATGCAAGAGTTAACAAGATTCCGCTTTTTGGTATATGTCTTGGAATGCAAATGGCAGTTGTTGAATTTGCAAGAAATGTTGCAGGTCTTGCTGATGCTAACTCTTCCGAATTTACTCCTGACGGCAAAAATAATGTTATCGATATTATGGATGACCAAAAAGATATTACAGATAAAGGCGGTACAATGCGACTTGGTCTTTATCCTTGCAAGCTTGCAGAAAATTCACTTGTAAGTAAAATTTATGGCGAACAGCTTATTTATGAACGTCATCGTCATCGTTGGGAATTCAATAACAGCTATCGCACAATGTTAATGGAAAAAGGACTTTCAATTGCAGGTCTTTCTCCTGATGAACGACTTGTGGAAATTGTAGAACTTTCTGATCATCCTTGGTTTATTGGTGTTCAATTTCATCCTGAATTCAAGTCAAGACCAAATAAACCGCAGAAACTTTTTGCTGATTTTATTCGAGCTTCACTTGAATATAAAGGCCAGTAAAATATTTATAACATGCAAATCAGACCTGTACTCAAGGATTTTGAGTGCAGGTCTTTGGTTTACCATTTTACCTATAAAAATATTCCGATAACCTTTTTGAAATATTTTGTGTCACAAGACACTAAATTTTTTGAACCCACTCTTGCAATCAATGTTTTATCCGAATTTACGTTGATCTTGAAGATTTGTTGGTAGATAAAAATTTTCAGTCAACTTTATTTTTCTACCAAAACCATTCGATTTTCCTTCTTCTGAACTCTCGATTTCTGACCGTAACTTTTTTGGTAGATTCGTTGATGTTGCATTCTGTGTTATTTCAGGGTTGTCTGAATCCTTATCCGTACCATCAAGTCCTCTCCACTTAATGTCATTAAGCTAAGTGAATAGAGAAAAAGGAATATGTTTGAGAAACAGAAAACATACTCCTTTGGGCTTGGTTAAAAAAGAAGCACGACAAAAAGACAAATCAAAGATCTGCCGGAAAAATCATTAGCAGCGAATAAGAATTATGATAATCTGTAATTGAAGCCAATGGCAGAATGATAACAAGTTTTCCTTTCAGAAACACGATCGAGTCTGACAGGACACTTTTTTCTTGCTATCAGTTTTTTCAAAGCATAAGAATCTGCGTGAGTAGAGCGAAAGAACCTGATGCAGGCATGTATAGCAATGGCATAATTAATTTTGTAACGATAATTATTATGATTATCATCGTCTATAAAGATATTTTCTGTTATCAACATAGAGAAATTATATATAATCAAACTTGCAAACATCTTCTGTATCACGCATTCTTTCTTTTTAGAATGAAAAGCAACCAGACCAACATTGTACTTCAATTCTCTGAAATAGATTTCAATTCGCCAACGCATTTTGTAGAGCATTTTGATATCTTTGACAGAAAACTCATCATCCCAAAGATTGGTAACAATTGTTTCGTAAAAACCGTCAGAAATCCTAATTCTTAAAGATATCGAAATATTTAATTTGATTGAAGTAGAAGCATTTAAAATGGCTGATTATATGTTTTTCGAAATAATACGCCAAATTCAAAATTGTTAATATTATAATCTAGAGACATTAAATCGCAAAATATTACAACCTAAAATTAGCAGAATTTTTAAGTCTGCTAATTTTGAAGTTTCTGTTATTTATCTGTTTTATAGATGTTCTCCATCCATTCTATCATTGAGTCAAAACCTTCCTGTGTGAGTTCAAATTCTTTTTCATGTTCAATTTCAGCTTTCATTGAACATAATTTTCCATGCCATATAAGACATTTCAGTATTTCGCCATATTGAATTTTATAACTGAAATTTCCTTTGCTTCCTGAGTAATCATTCCCGCTTTGAAAATAATAAAATTTCGGAATATCAAAAATCTTTGAAACACTCATTAGACCTTCTCCTTTTCTAATACAACTATAACTTCATCAAGGCTTTTACAAACTGTCATTAACTTTTTTTCTAAAGAAGAATCCGGCAGAGAAAGGTCAGGAATCATAATAACGTGACATCCTGCACTATATGCTGATTTTATGCCGTTTGGCGAGTCCTCAAGTGCAATGCATTCATCAGGTGAGAGCTGAAGCTGCTTTGATGCTTCAAGATAAATATCGGGGTCAGGTTTCCCACGTTTTATCATATTACCGCAGACTATTTTATCAAAATAAGAAAGTGCATTTATTTTATTCAGGTACAACTTTGTTCGTTCATAATCTGTCGCAGTTGCAACTGCAATTTTAAATTGATTGAATTTAAGATATTTTAGTAGTTCAAAAAGTCCTTTTTTTATTTCAAAACCATTTTTATCGATATAATCATTCATTAACTCTATTCTTCGTGCTCTGATTGATTCAAAGTCAAAACTTTCTCCAAAGATTTTCTTTAAATGCGGAACAGCATAAATTCTTGACAAGCTTCTTATTTCCAAAACATGTTCTTTTTTCATATCAAAGCCATGCTCTGCTGCTGCCTGACACCAAAACTTGACCAAAAGTTTTTCCGTATCAAGCATAAGTCCGTCCATATCGAAGATAACACCACTTATCATTATAATAAACTCCTTTATGCAATCATAATTTTTTATGAGGTATATTCAAATGGTGGTAACATCTTAATGACATTACCAACGTTTCATATATACTTGGATTATTTCTTTATCAGAAACCCTTATTTTTCAGGTCAATCACAAGGTCAACGTAAAAGCTTCTCACGTTGAAATCAGGGATATTCTCCCTGTTGAGGTCGATCATATCTGCGTGCGTAACTCCACGTTTTCCGTTTACACTGACGAATTTGAAATTATCACCCCATTTCATTGAAGTCACCGCAACAAGACCGTCATTGTCGCCGTCCTTAGCCTTTACAAGCGGATAGGAGACATTCAGAGGAAAACGTCCGCTTTTTGCATTCCTCGACATTGAACCTACGCTTTGATAGTAAACGTTCGGAGAATCCTTAACTTCACTGTTGAAAATCTCACAGGCACTTCCGCTTAAATCAGTGACTGCGGCAATAAAATCCGGAGTTGTGTCGCCAAGCTTTTTAGCTCCTGCATTGTATGTGGAAGCCATTTTATTCCTCATACTTTCAGGAATAACACTGAAAAGATAATCCACAAAGATACAGCCTCGATGAGGAGTGTTTACTGTTGTCAGCGAAGCAATATATTTGTCTGCACCGTATTTTGAAATTGCATATCTTGTGTCAAGACCACCTTTTGAATGAGCAATAACATTTACCTTTTCCGCTCCTGTTTGTTTCAGGACTTCCTGTATTTTATTGTGAAGTTCCAAAGCACTGTCCTTTACCGCAAGTGCAGACTGCTGTTGTCCATAGAAAAGATCTGCCCCATTTCTTTTCAGGACCTCTGGAATCCTGCCCCAGTAGTTGAGCAGCTTATTGTCACGGAAGAAAACCCCATGAACGAGGAGTATCGGATATTTCGTACTGCACAGGTTCTTTCCGTCTCTTGCAAGCTGTTCGTTCTCAAATTTTGTTTCATATGAAACCTCTGCTTTTGCCATTGAAATAATCTTTATCAGGAGTATAAGGTTGACGATCGGAACGAAACCGAAAAAAATTCCCAGTAACTTAAGCTTTAAACTGACCTGCTTTGAGTAGATATACACACGTATTATACCGCTCCAAAAAACAAAAAATTCTGATAAAAATACTATTAATCCATAGATTAATCTTGATTTTGCTCCATAAAGCGAACCGTTCATAACAGCCACCGTAAATATTGTGATATTTGTGGCAGTTGTCAGCAGAAAGAGTATCAACAGATCTGTTCCAAACGAGAGTTTTTTCATTTTCTTTAGAGAGAAATTTTTCCTTATTGGAACAAAAATTATTATTAAAAGAAAAAACCATGATACAATTTCAAATAAAGTCATATTTTTTCCGACAATTTGACCTATGAGATAAAGATTCGGCATTATGCCTATAAGTAAATATTCAAGTATTAGTCCTGCTATCATTTATATGTCCCCCTTTTGCAATGATTATAGCATAAAAGCATAATAATTGCAAGAAAAGTATTTCAGTCTCTAAAACCAATACCATGCAATCTTTGTGCTATGTTGCCTTAACTGAGACATTTTTTTAATAATTATAGCTTATTTTAACAAAATAGTTGATTTTCATGCCGAAATGTGTTATTAAAAAGTCGCTATGTCGCCACTCTGCATATCCCAGAGAAAAGCACGCAGAATCGCATAATACAGCGCATCACAGCAAATTTGTCCAGCGTAATCCGGTGCAATTTGTTGTAACCCAGTTGACCATTAGTTGTCCAAATTAGAATAAGACAGATGAATATATCGTAAAAATCACGCTGACAAAAAGGCAGCACACAAAAAGTAATTTTTCAACTTCAATGCCTTTATGGTAGACAATAAAAACTGGTAAGCAGATGCTTCTTATTGAGGCATCTGCTTTTTTTCTTTTTAAGTAAGTTGTATCAATGCATTTTTCGCTGTGAAAACTTGCTTTTTCGACCAAATCATGCTACAATATGTATATACTATTATATATCCAGATTAGAGGTGGCAATGTATGAGTAAGCCAAGTAATACACTATATAAAGCATTGCAGGATTTTCCTCGTAAGCGGATCACATTGGAGGAACTCAGCAGATTTTGCACAGAGTCCGAACACCTATACGAACAGATCAAAAATCTTGTGGAAGATGGTACATTAACTCCTATCAAGAGCAGTGGAACAAACGGAAATCAGAAAAATCCTTTGTTTATGCGATACACTATCTGCATTGAAAACACGATACAGGTGTCACCAGATGAGATCAATGCACTCCATCCGAGACTTTCAGCAAATGGATATCTGCTTCGTAATCGAATGCAGTTTGTCAATAACAGGGCGTTTTTGTGCCGTTTGACCGAATGGCTTACCAATCAAAAGGGCAATGATATGATGTCGAGGCGTGAGCGCTCTTTTGCCATCTTCGGTGAAGAGAAGGAATTGGATAATCATTTAAGATTATTGGAAGCTATCGGAATCACAGGAGATATGCTTCGATATTATGAAACGCCAGAGCAGTGCTTTTCGGATTATATCCCTGTCCGAAAGTCAACTATGACCTTACTCATTTGTGAAAACAAGGATATATGGTTCAATATTCGTCGCCTTATGTATGAATCCAAAGCTAACACATTATTTGATACTCAAATCGATGGTGTGATTTTCGGGCAGGGCAATGACATCACGGGTAAGGATAAATTTCGTTCCTATGCAGCTTATCTTGGGGCTGATACAATTCGTTTTCTGTATTGCGGTGATATCGACAGAGCCGGCTTTGATATCTTTCTGCGGCTTTGCAAAGCAGCAGAGGAACTACATATCGAATTGTTCCTTCCGGCATATAAAAAAATGCTGGAACTGAGCCATAACATTCAACTCCCCGACAGTGAGGATAAACGATGCATTATACCTGAAATGTCTGGGATACTACTCAAATTTATGGTTGATGAACAGGAACAGATCACTCATATACTGCAAAATAATAAGCGTCTGCCACAGGAGATACTTTCATATCCCGTATTGGCAGACAACATGAGGTAAGAACATGATTTCAGCAGAATCTAAAGAACTGTTACAGGACTTTGAGAAACGTATGCGATTCGTGAATCTCATCAAATACTGGCTGCAAAGAAGCAAGCCGAGGGAGATCAGCGAATTACTGCATAACGATGATGATAAGACCGATAATCTGATCCTCATGGTAATGGTTTTTATCATGGACAGTACGCTGCGATATGGAGAACGCTGCACCAAGCAGGATGTCACAGCTTTTTTGCGGGAACTCGCCGATGTATACGATTATGAACCCGAATCCGCAAAAATGCTGACCGATTATATCATAACAGATGTATTACAAAGCAACGGAAAAGTGCGCTCATTTGATACTTTTTATAACAGCGATGAACAGTTCAGAGATCAACGTTCACTTATTCTCCTTGAACAGCAAAGCGGCAGTTATGTTCTGACAAATGAAGCGTATGAGTTTTTGTTTAGAACCAAAGAGATCGACAGCGAACTGGATTTTTCTGTTAACCGTTTCAAATTACAGGAGTTTATCAAACGTGGTAACTACGGTAAAGCGCTTCGGGAGAGCCGTGAACTGGTCAGCCGAGTAAGAAATCTGAAAACAAGAATGGATGACTTTATGCTTCGGTGCAGGACCAATATCTCCGAAGTGTCAATTGATGAATATGAAGAGATCGTCTCTCAGGTAAAGGATTCCTTTGAGGACGAAAATAAGCAGCTTAGTGATATCCGCACTCTTGTATCAGCAAAGCTGCAAGCTATTGCAGATGCCCGGATCAATACAGACGAGAATATCGGTCAGACCGAACAAGAGATACGGGAAATACTTGAAAACATTGATACAGTAATAAGCGAGCAGAGCCGTGTATTTAATCAGAAATTCTCGCTTTCCGAGCTATATGCCGATCTGTTAGATGACAGCTTTTCTTATTTGCAGGCAGGACGCTTTGACCTTGAACAGGAATTATTACTTCCCTTGCAGAAAATGCAGCTGCAAGATTCAAAAAAAGTAGGAAAGCTGTTTGCACCGCTTTATCGTCCGATTTTTTCGCATATGTTCGGTATTGATTTCTTTTACAGCAGGCAAAATGCTATCCGGGAGAGTAACAGAGATGACGGCATTGATATCGTAAGTGATGATAATGCCGAAACTGCGGCTGATATCAGAAATAAAAGATATGTGGAAATCATAAGAGGATTACTGACTTTTGCAGATAAAAACTCCATTTTCTGTTTTAGCGATTACCTTGCGGCGGTTCCAAAAGAACAAGTGCAGGAGCAGCTGCGGGAAAAATCCTTGCCTGATGTTATGTTAAAGCTCTACGGAATGGGAGAAATAGATGTAGCAGGCTGGCGCGCAGAACAGCAGAATATTATCGTGCCTGTCGGTGAATTTGACCTTTCCTATTGTCTGAGCGAACTTCCGGAGGAATTGATACAGATGCAGACGATACTGATACATAAGCTTGATGAAGTAATCACTTTATTGGATGCTGAGGGCGGCAGTATCAAAATAAATAATTTTAAGATCGAGGTGAGAAGATGAAGCCTGAAAGTCTGAGACTATTTGCAAAGCTGATGGAAAAGGGATATATCACCCGTGAACAGGAACCAACATATTATGAGTATTACAACGATCCGGAAATTGCTTCTGAGCTTGCAATCATGGAACAGGAACTTGACTTCAAGCTTTACAGGACAAACGGCAGGCTTTATCTTCTACCGAATCCAAGCAATGAACTATTTTCACAGGATAATAGTGATTTCCGCCGCAGTGTCGGCAATGAAAAACTGGAAGAACTGTATTTGCTGAATTATATGGCGATCTTTCTTTTGCATGAGCTTTACGGCGGTAAAGGCAATACACTGCAAACGAGGTATTATATCAAAGAATCCGATTTTTTGACCGAGTTTACGCAGCATTGTGAACAAGTCCGAGCTGATGGTGAAGCACTGAAAAGTGCCGCTGCACAGTATAGTATGGATTTCCTGCGCTTGGCAGATAACTGGCTGGCAAAGCGTGGCGATGAATCGATTTCAGTAGATACAAAGCACGGGTGTTTTATGAAGATCATCAGGAAGTTCCGTGATGAGGAATTATTATATGATGCTGACGGTGTATGGAAGCCGACAGTAAAACTGAATGACTTGATGCCGTACTATTTATCACAAAATCGCATTGCAGAAATACACGCTATTCTGGAGGGAGGTGTGTCAGATGCCGGCAATCCGTAAAATCAGAATTGTCAATTTCAGATTTAATGACGGTGCAAAGCTGATACCGGACGAGATATTCTGTACCGAAAATGCTGAGGGAAAGCCGATCGACACACTATTGAATCTTGATAACGGCGGTGGCAAGTCTGTTATTGTACAGCTGCTTCTTCAACCTGTCTGCCCGAAAGCAAAAGTGCAGAACCGCAATATCAGCGATTATTTTCAGAAAGGCACTGACCACGCTTTCGTTCTGATAGAATGGGCATTGGACGGCTCAACTAACAGTCTGCTGACCGGTATTGCACTGGCTGCAAGCACGACAGCAGACGATGAAAATGAAAGCAAGGCTGTTCGCTACTACACGTTTATGCACGATTATACAAGAGCCGGCGATAAACTCGACCTGATCAATCTTCCACTTACCGAACGGACGGGCAATCATATCCGTCCTATGTCATTTGATGATCTTCGTAAGTATTTGCAGAACAGAAAGGTCGAATATTATCCTTCCGATTCGTTGCGGCGATATCATAAACGCTTGGAGGAATACGGTATTCTCCACACAGAATGGGAAAATATCCTTGTTCGCATCAATGCAGTGGAAGGCGGCATTACAAAATTCTTTGATGAATAACGAACCGCCGACAGACTGCTTGACAAGTTTATCATTCCGGGTGTGATGCCAAATGATGCAGCGTCAGCGGAAGCTCTGGAAGAAATGTTCGTCAATTACGCTGACAGCTATGCAGGACAGGAAGATAATCTTCGCTTGCAGTCACAGATCAAAGCATTTACTGAAAAACTGCAAGGGATACTTCCGTTTATGAAAAATATGTGGGATGCCGAAGATGCAAGGATACAGGCAATTCGTTTGCTGGCTGACCATTTATTCACGCTTGATCATCATATTAAACTGGAAAGTGAGAAGCAAGCGCAGATTGAACAAACAATAGCCAACTTGACAGAAAAACTGAATATGGTTATCCCTTTAACACACCACAAGTAAGATCACTGCACCAAAGCAGCCA
>OGDY01000763.1_pt1 | contig 40553 bp, 36 predicted proteins | sample 1570341 | NCBI WGS metagenome assembly OGDY01 (sample SAMEA2581972, study PRJEB24529) | metagenome | biome: Human gut stool | place: China | collected 2011 | reverse complement strand
CTGCTTAACTTCATAATCCTTGCGGTTAATGTGTCAAGTGTTATTGACAATTTCAATATGATTGTGTACTGTTTTCAGATACACAGGGGAGTAAGGCTTGCCGTGATTATCAAGTGAGTTTATCATTTCATTCTGCCAAGCGATAATATCTTTCGGCTGAATCTCATTGATAGGTCGGCTTGAAAAATAGGGCAGGATTTTCGTGCGGATAATATGCTCTTTGGTGTGCCAGGTGTTTTCCTTTATTCTGCTTTTCATATCAGCAGAATAGGTTTCAATGAAGCTTGCAAAGTTCATATCAAGGTCGCCTGCTATTTTGTTAAGCTGCTCACGCTCCCAGGCCTGTGCTTCTCGTTTGGTCTGAAAACCACGCTTCTGCGTTTGCTTTTTCTCTCCTTTCCAGTCTGTGTAGCGGTATATTACACGCCAAGTATTTGTTTTTCCGTCCTTGTAAACTGACATTTAATCATTCCTTTCTGTGCTGTCAGGTGTACCGTAGTACACTCTTTCCATAAAATACTTCTTGTTTACACGTCCTGAAATTGTCAGGAAGCCTTTTTCTTTCAGCTCATCGTTGAGCTTCTGAACGATTTTGTAAGCGTAGGATTTGGAAATTCCGAAAATCTCTGCAACTTCCTCCACTTTCATAAAAGTGTTATTGCTCATTCGCAACCCTCCTTTCTGTTATCTAAACTATTTTGTTTAAGCCTGCATCTCTATTATACTAAACGTATTTGTTTATGTCAGCCCTTTTTTGAAAATTTCTTAAACTTTTTTGTTTAAATCATCTTGACTATCTTAAACATATATGCTATAATGGGTGTAAAATTATTTACACCCATTTCAAGGTTCTGTCAAGTAGGAGAGGATGGAGGTTTTCGAAGAAAATACTACCCGATGCTTGACAGGTTCTTATAATGAGCGTAAAGTGATTATTTTAATTACCATCTGACCATTAACAAAACAGGAGTGAAAGATATGGCTATCGGCGAAAGAATTAGATTTATCCGCAATCTTCGTGGAATGACACAGAAATGGCTTGGTATGGCTGTTGGCTTTCCAGAAAAAACAGCAGACATCAGACTTGCACAGTATGAGTCAGGAACAAGAACACCAAAGGCAGAGCTGACAAAGGAAATAGCGAAAACACTTGACGTCTCTCCAGCAGCGCTTGATGTTCCGAACATAGAGAGCTATATCGGGCTTATGCACACGCTGTTTGCCTTAGAGGACTTGTATGGCTTCAAAATTGACCGTCTGGACGGTGAGATCTGTATCCGCATCAACAGGCAGAACAGCTCGACTTTTGCGAAAATGACAGGTCTGCTCGAACCCTGGGAGGAAATGGCTCAGAAGTACCGTAATGGGGAGATCAGCCGTGAGGAGTATGATCAGTGGAGATACAGGTATCCGAGGTCGGAAGCGGAGAGAAATGAAGCGTCTCGTAAAGGCGATAATAATCTGTAAATAATGCTAAAAATGCGAATTTACGTTTGGATATAATGCCAATTGACGTGTTTTCAACTTTTCTGTATAATTAAACTGTAAGTATATGCCTTAACCTATGAAGGGGGAATTCAAATGAAGAAGAAAAATGAGATTGTACCGAGCAATTCAAATTCCTTTCCAGATGTTCTGCCAAAAAAACGTCGAGGTTGGTTTGAAGAAGGCACAGACAAATTAGGTCGCCCTTTTGAAAAGAAGCTTGATGAAGATGGGCTTTATACCAAAAAGGAAATACTTAAAGACGGTACAAGTAAGCTGACGATAAAGAAGAAACCATAATACAAATTAGTAAATAAACAAAAAGAGCTATCCGATTCTAACTTGAATCAGATAGCTCTTATCTTTTCATACAATATTTATGTTACTGTTGCCGATGATAGAGAATTGTTGCCAAATCGTTGCCATTCAGCTCGACTGTGCCACGAAAAGCACGGTATTACGCCATTTTAGCAAACGCTTGCATTATTCCCACTCGCCAAACGAAAGGACGAGCTAAACAATTTTGTTTAGATGATTTGATACGATTTGATTTAAAATGATAGGAATTATCCAAAGTCTATAAGCTATACAGACTTATGCTATCAAATTTCTATCGGGGGTTTGCTATCACAGCTCAAATAGTTTGAGCCACAATATCCCTGCTTTTATATAGTAGCACAGATTATCACAAAATGCAAGCATATTTCAAATTTATTCCACCTATCACCATATCTTGGAAATAACACCATTCTCCATCTAGCAAACCGTATCACAAAGCGCTGTAATACCCTCGCTGTTGCGAGAAGCTATATGGATACCCTTGTATATTTTTGTGGAATATGATATAATTATCTCATCGACAACAATCATTCGGTTTATTGTAGATTTGAAAGTACAGCGCTTATGAACACAAGGGAGTGAATATGAATAAAACAAACGACACCGCCTACTCCACAGGTCAGATTGCCAAAATAGTCGGACTGCACCCCAACACAGTAAGAATGTATGAGGAATGGGGACTTATCGCAAAGCCCATGCGAAAGTCGAACGGCTATCGTGTATATAACGATATTCATATCAGGCAGTTTCAATTAGCAAGAAAGGCTTTGCAGATTGAAATTCTGCAGGCAGGGCTTCGCAGGCAGATAATTGAAGCAGTAAAGCTGTCGGCGCAGTATCGTTTTGATGAAGCGATAGAGCTTGCAACTGAATATATCCGTACAGCAAAGCGTGAAAAAGAAAACGCAAGAGAGGCTGCCGAAATATGTGAACTGCTGTATCGGCAGCAGCCGGAAACTGACGTTGTTTTATACAAAAGAGCGCAGGCTGCAAAGGAATTGGGCTTGACGATTGACACTATCCGAAATTGGGAGATGAACGGGCTTCTTACCGTAAAGCGAAAGAAAAACGGCTATCGTGTGTACGACTCAAACGATATAAAACGTCTTAAAATCATTCGCTCTTTAAGGTGCGCAAATTACTCCCTTTCGGCAATTCTGCGAATGCTAAAAAAGTACGACAGCGGAATGAACGGGAATAATATTCTTGATATACTAAACACTCCCGATAATGACGACGATATTATTACCGTTTGCGACAGGTTGGTTGTATCGCTTGAAAATGCGATAAATAACGCCTATGAGGTAATCTCAATCATCAAGGAAATCAAGCTGATGAAATAAAAAACCTCCATTATACCACCAGACTTATGTTTGGTGGTATAATTCGTTTATCACGATTAAGGAGGAAAGAAAATGAATGCAATAGTCGTAGATAATCTGACGAAAAAGTACGGCGATTATACCGCCGTGGACAAGCTCAGCTTTCAGGTAAGGAAAGGGGAGGTTTTCGGATTACTTGGAGCAAACGGCGCAGGAAAAAGCACCACCATCGAATGTATTTTAGGCACAAAATCAGCCGACAGCGGAACAGTAACCATATTCGGCAGCAACACCAATAAGAACAGAAAGAATTTGTTTCAGAAAATAGGCGTGCAGTTTCAGCAGTGCGATTATCAGCCCGAAATAAGGGTGTCCGAGCTATGTGAGGAAACAGCCTGCCTTTACAGAAATCCCGCCGATTGGAAAGAGCTGTGCAGCCGCTTCGGAATAGGTGATAAGCTGAACGCCGCTGTAAAATCCCTTTCGGGTGGCGAAAGACAGCGGCTGTTCATAGTCCTTGCGCTTATTCCAAATCCCGAGCTTGTGTTCCTTGACGAGCTTACAACGGGCCTTGACGCAAAAGCCAGACGAGGGGTATGGAAAATACTGTCCGACCTGAAAAACAAGGGGTTGACTATTTTACTCACCTCACATTTTATGGACGAGGTGGAAACCCTTTGCGATGAAATCTGCATTTTAAGGCAGGGAAAATCCGTTTTCCATGGTACTGTTGACGAAGCAAAGCAAGCAAGCGGCTGCGAGAAATTCGAGGACGCATATCTTGCTCTTTCGGGTGAGGAGGCAGAAGAATGAAATCATTTATGACATTGTTCAAGAACGAATTGAAATTGAACATACGCAATATGAATATGGTTATTTTTGCGGTAATAATGCCGCTTGTTGTCCTTGTTGTTCTCGGCTTGATTTACGGAACAAAACCTGCCGCCGAGGGCGCAGAGTACACATTTTTAGAGCAATCCTTCGGTGCTCTTTGCACGATAAGTATTTGTGCAGGCGGTTTAATGGGGCTGCCACTTGTCGTGGCGGAATACAGAGAACGCAGGATATTAAAACGTTTTCAGGTTACGCCCGTAAGTCCCTTTAAACTGCTTCTTGTGGAGTTTTCGATTTATGTGGTGTATTGTGTCGTTTCTATGATTACGCTTTTCCCTGCGGCAATGCTGATTTGGAATGTGGGAATAAAAGGCTCTCTGCCGGCGTTTTTGGGCAGCTGGCTTCTGACAATGGTATCTACATTGAGCATAGGAATGATGGTAGGCGGTGTTGCCAAAAACTCGAAGAGCGCAAGCGTAATCGCCTGTATTCTGTACTTCCCTATGCTGATTTTTTCGGGCGCAACGCTTCCCTTTGAAGTCATGCCGCCCGTAATGCAAAAAATAGTAAGCGTTTTTCCGTTGACGCAGGGAATAGAGCTGATGAAGTCGGCGTTTCTCGGCTTGCCTGCGGAAAATGGGTGGCTGCCTGTTTTGGTTATGTTGACGGTTACGGTTATCTGTACGGGAGTTGCGGTCAGATTTTTTAAGTGGGAATAGTCGGCAAAAGAGTTGTACACATACGATTTCTGCGAATAAATCCCGTAAGCCGAGCGGGTATCATATTCAAATTAAGCCGTACCCGACCACGAGTACGGCTTTCCCGTTATCTGTGATACTGTTTTGCTGTCCTATGCCTCAAGAACTCCTGCAGCTTCTGCGTGAGCTTCAACCCCTCAATAAACTCCAACACCTTTTGGTACATTGCTTTCAAGCTACCAAGCTCGTTCTTGGTTTTACGGAGTTCTTCTCGGAGCGGGTAAAATTCCTGTACCTTCTGCTCCAGAGCGGCGTTCCTTGCCGCAGCTTCCTCGTTCTCCTTTTTCAGCCTTTCAATCTCGGCGGTCAGGGCGCTCTCTTTGCTCTCCGCAGCAATCTGCTTCTTGGAGAGGTCGGTCAGCATTCCGTAATCCTCTTTGGAGAGCGTAACCTTACCGCCGAACATTGTCTTGCCGGTTTCAATCTCGTCTATGAATTTGAGCTTCGTGATCTTTCGGGCGCTCGTTTCAAGCAAGGTCTGTTTATCTGCAAGTGCGGCGGTGGTCTGCGTTAGGGCAGAGGACTTTTCGGCTATCTCCTCGTCCAAATGAGCAACAGCAGCGTTCTTCTCTTGATACTGCTCGTCCAGCACATCAATAACAGATTCGACCTGCGTTCGCTGCTCCTCACGGTGCTTCAAGAGGCTACCTGCGTACTCGGCTTGTTCATCAAGCCGAGCGACTTCCTCTTTCTTCTCCTCTACCTGTTCCGTTATCTTGGCATACTCCTTGTACTGCTCCACCGTCAGACTACCACGGGACTTTTCGGGAGCGGCGATTTGTATTCCGTGGCGATTGCAAATCTCGGTCAGCACTTTGCATTCAGCTTCACGCCAACGGCTGATAGTGTCCTTACCGCTGCCGTAGCCCATTTCTTTGAGCGCCTGCGCTATGCCGTTTTGAGTGTCAACACCCATTTTGTAATGCCCGACAGGGATATAGTCGATATGTAAGTGTGGAGTTGCCTCATCCAAATGCAGAACAGCGTTAAACACATAGAAATTCGGGTTGCGTTCTTGAAAGCCCTGCATATACTCGGTCAGGCAAGCGGTAGCGATTTCAGCGTTGGGAGTGCCAACGCCCGTGTTCTTCATATCGCCGATTTGCACCACATCTTCGTAGAAGCTCTTGCGCTTATCCGCGGAGGTAACAACAGATTGCGAAATCTTACGATTGAAAACACGTTCATAGTAGGTTGTGGTAATCTTCCTGTCAGGTCGCTTCTGCTTTGCATTGTATCGCTCAACGGCAGCGCCGAACAGGTGCTCGTATGCTTCTTCAATAGGCTGTTGCACAAAAACAATATTGTCTTTCGTTCGGGTATCATCAACGTTCTTGGCGTTGAACTTTCGATTGTTGTGGGTAAGGCTGCCTTTGCCTTGACAGTGGGAAATGCGTTTTTCGCTCATAGGTATAATCTCCTTTCGCTGTGGTATTCTTACTGTTGTGCCAACAGTAACGCCATAATACCCTTGACATTAATTTCCGCAAGCTACAATCAACATCAAGGGTATGGCGCTCTCCGAGGGGCAAAGGGAGCGCCCTTTGCAAACCCGTTCCTGCTTTCTGTTCTCCCTCTCTATTTTAGCGACAACGCCTCCAACTCCAAATCTGAAAAAAGAAAATGTGGCGATTTGGCTGAAAGGCGCTCGGATAGTGGCAGGGAGCTGCGGCGAGCAGTGACCCCGTTTTCTTTTTTCAGCTTTGCAAGATAATTCGTTGTCCGCTAAAATCAAGGCAAAGCTGAAAAGAATTATAAGGAAAATTGAGCCGCTTTTGGTGTACAGGCGTACATTCCGCATAACCAAGCGGTTTTATGGGCATTCCGCTGATGTACAGCAGCGTACCAACCTTGTACTCTGTACGCCATTGTACACCCTATGTACACGCCTAAATTGCCGATATTTCGCATTGTAGAGCCAACTGTACACCCGTACACCGAATTTACCTATTAAGAAAAATTCCCTCAAAACCTCGCACACGCTTTCCGTTTTCGTAGATGTTGTTGGAGTATCTGACGTTGTATTTGTCGGCGTTGGATTTCAGCCAGTTAATAAAGGTTTCCCGTTTCAGAGCGGTCAAAGCATTCTCCTCACACCAATCGCAATACACCCTGTGCAACGTGGTGGAGCTGATTGCGGAACTCTCACAAAAGACAGCAGCTTCTGCAAGGAAATCCACGATATTGCAGTTCTCCGCAACCGCTTCGGCTACATTCGCCCTTGTTTTCTCGCTTACCGTGAACCGAAAATTGTTCTTGATAAGCCGCCGCAGACCGTCCAACATCCAACAGAATATATTTTCTTTTTCAGCAATGAATTTATCTGCAAGAAACGGGTCGTCCTTTCGGTCAACGGGTTTAGGCTTTGTTGAGAGGATAAGCAAGCGCCGAGCAAAGCCGTCCGACTTGTCGTAGAGCGCTTTCGGCGAGCCGTTGCCGAAGCACAGAAAGCGGCTATACACCTGCGCCTGTTGGGATTGTTTGCCCTTTGCTTCAACATCAATCGGTATCTCTGCGGTGATGATGTTCTTGATGTAACCCGTTGATTTAAGGGCGGTCATCTGCATATCGTCATCATTCATCAGCAGCTTGTTTATGAGGTTGTAGCGGAAAAACTTGTCGTCCTCAACACGCTGAAAGTTGCCCGACAGCATAGCCGAGCCGAATATCGCATTCATAGCAACGCCGATACGGCTCTTACCCTCGCCGCCGTTGCCGATTATGAACAGGGCAGTCTGCGCCCTTGTGGACGGTATAAGGCAGTAGCCGAGATACTCTTGCAGCGTTAATATATCTTCCAAATCAAGCAGTTGTAAAAGGAATGTCTGAAAGTGTTCGGGATAGTACCTATGCTCCCAGATTTCAGGGTCGTAGTTGATATTGAGCCGATTTACGCAGAATTTCTTTTCGGGTATGAAAGTGGGCGGCTTGCCATAATCGCCGTCCACCTTTACAACGCCGTTCAGGACGTGGATTTCTTCCTCGTTCGGCTTAATCGGTGCGCTGTGGCAATAGAGCTTCAGCGCTTCAAGCAGAGACTTTGACCGCTTTGCAATCCCTGTTGTAATGCCGTTCTCAATGAGCATTTCGGAGATTTCAGCGGCAATTTTGTCTTGGCTCTCCGCTCCGTCCACAGAATAGAAAATGCCGTCAATGCACTTTAGCTCACGGTTTTGGCAGAAGCTCTCGCAGAAAAGCGGCTCGTTTATCTTCTTTTCGTCCGATAACCACTTGATTTCGGGCGGCGGTTGTGGTATAATAACGTTGTTAAGACTTTGAGAGGACTGCCCCTCATCTGCGCCAACAGATGAAATAGGGGCGGTCTTTTCGTTTTCGTCCATTATCCCTCACCGCCTTTTATGCCGTTAAGCGTAACGGCGATAAGGTTAATGGTTTCCAGCAGGTCGCTGTTTGTCGCAGCTTCCTCACTCTTTTTCAGCTCTGCAAGCACCAATTCCAGCCTGTCTTTCAGAGCCTTATAAACCCTCGGATTTGGCTGAACGATAATATCCCTATTCAGCACCCTTGATATGATATAGTCCTGCTTTGTAAGTCCCGAAAGCTGTACCGCAACATCAAGGGCAGCGTTTTCTTCCTCGGAACAGCGGAAAGACACGATTTTCCCACGAAAGCGACCTTTAGGGTCAAGCACTTTAGCCGACATTTTCCTCGCTCTCCTTTCTGATATTATTCAGCTTATCTGCCATTTCCGTCTGCGTTGATGGGAACATATGAGCGTAGCGATAGGTTATATCTATGCTTTCGTGACCTACTCGTTCTGCAATAGCAACCGCTGAAAAGCCCATTTCAATAAGCAGGGAGATTGCGCTGTGTCGCAGATTGTGGATTTTAATGCGCTTAACCCCTGCGATTTTGCTTCCTCGCTCCATTTCGTGTTTAAGGTAATGCTTTGTAATAGGGAACAGGCGGTCGCTTTCCTCCAGCTTGTAGAACATATTGATATACTCCTGCATTTCCTCGCAGAGAATATCGGGCATTACGATAGTGCGGTTGCTCTTTTTGGTTTTAGGGCAGGTGATTACATCTTCCTTGTGAATTCTCTGATAGGATTTGTTTATAGTTACCGTTTTCGCCTTGAAATCAAAGTCGTTCGGCGTAAGCGCCAGCAGCTCGCCCTCTCTTATACCGCACCAATAGAGCATTTCAAAGGCGTAGAACGATAAGGGCTTGTCCATTATCGCTTCGGAGAACTTGTGGTATTCTTCCGCTGTCCAGAAGATAATCTCCCGCCGTTCCTCCTTGCCCATATTTCCCGCTTTAGCCGCAGGATTTGTGGTCAGACCGTAGTATTTTACGGCGTGATTGAATATGCAGCTAAGCTGATTATGGATTGTTTTCAGATATGTAGGCGAATAATGTTCTCCCTTGCTGTCGGTAAGCAGCCGTATCTCGTTCTGCCAATCAATAATGTCTTTTGGTGTGATTTCCGATAGCTTTCTCTTGGCAAAGTAGGGCAGTATCTTCTTCTGAATAACGCTCTCCTTGCTAAGCCAAGTGTTCAGCTTCAAACGAGGCTTTACGTCCTTTTCATACAGCTTTGCGAAGCTCTCAAAGGTCATATTCGGGTCGCACCGTTTCTGCATAAGGAACTCCCGTTCCCAATCGAGCGCTTCGTGTTTTGTGGCAAAGCCACGCTTCAGCTTCTGCTGTCGTTCGCCTTTCCAATCCACATAGCGGAACTGAACATACCACGAGCCGTTTTTCTTGTCCTTGAATGCTGCCATAATCAATCACTCTCCTTTTCATCGTTTGGCAGTTTGTCCGAGCGGTAGAACTGGTCCATAAAGAAATTTCTGTCAATTCTTCCCGAAATGGTAATGCAGCCTGTCTTTTCAAGCTTCTTGTTAAGCTGTCTGATGAGCTTGTAGGCGTAGGCTTCGGAAACACCGAGTATCTCTGCCACCTCATCAACACGCATAAATAAGGATTTTGACATAAGAACACCTCCTTTCGACAATTAAACAAATATGTTTATCTGTATTGTATTATACTAAACAAAAATGCTTTTGTCAATACCTTTTTGAAAAAAATAAACATTTTTGTTTATTTTCTATTGACTATCCTAAACCTTTATGTTATACTAAATAGTATAAAAGGAGTTGATTTGTATGGCAATAGGCGAAAGAATACGGTTTATCCGTAATTTACGGGGTATGACGCAGAAGTGGCTTGGCATATCTGCCGGACTGCCCGAAAAGACCGCTGATATCCGTATGGCTCAATACGAAAGCGGAACTCGTGTTCCGAAAGCAGACCAGACCGAGAAGATAGCTGAAGCGCTGAATGTATCTCCTGCGGCTCTGAATGTTCCCGATATAGAAAGCTATGTAGGTGTTATGCACACGCTGTTCGCTCTCGAAGACCTGTACGGCATTAAGATTGACGAGGTTTATGGCGAGCCTGTTATCCGCTTGAACACAAACAGCAGGGAATACTCCAAGATGTTTGATATGTTCAAGGCGTGGCATAGGGAAGCAGAAAAGTGGCGCAATAGTGAGATAACCAAAGAGGAATACGACCAGTGGCGTTACCGCTATCCCCTTGTTGAAGCAGAGCGCACTCACAAGCGATTGAGCGAGAAGCGCAAATTTGAAAAATAACAAAAAAGGCATTACCGACTGCATAAGTCGATAATGCCTTAATTATTTGGATATACCCGCAAACCGCTTGCGATAATCACAACAAATGAGGTTTTGCGCCTGCTATCATTTTGCTATCAAATCGGGGCTTGAAGTACCACAAACGGCTCTGTTAAGCCATTCTTTTTGGGTTTTACTCATTCCCACTCAATAGTTGACGGTGGCTTAGTAGTAATATCATAAACAACACGGTTAATATGCTTTACTTCATTCACAATTCTTGCAGCAGCAATTTCAAGAACCTCATATGGAATTTTAGCAAAGTCCGCAGTCATGAAATCAGTTGTAGTAACACCTCTGAGAGCAAGAGTATAATCATATGTTCTGCTGTCGCCCATAACTCCCACTGAACGCATATTTGTAAGCACTGCAAAATACTGATTTATTTTTCTGTCAAGACCTGCTTTAGCAATTTCCTCTCTGAAAATATAGTCAGCATCCTGAAGTATTTCAAGCTTTTCATCAGTAATATCACCAATAATTCTTATAGCAAGTCCGGGACCCGGGAACGGCTGACGCCATACAAGAACTTCTGAAAGTCCAAGCTCAATACCTAGCTGACGAACCTCGTCCTTGAAAAGCATTCTCAATGGCTCAATAATTTCCTTAAAGTCTACATAATCAGGCAAACCACCAACGTTATGATGTGACTTTATAACAGCAGCATCACCTGAACCGCTTTCAATAACGTCAGGATAAATCGTACCCTGAACAAGATAGTCCACAGTTCCTATTTTCTTTGCTTCCTGTTCAAAAACTCTGATGAACTCCTCACCTATTGTCTTACGCTTTGTTTCAGGGTCAGATACTCCCCTGAGTTTTGACATAAACTGTTCCTTAGCGTTAACCCTAACAAAATTTATACCCCAGTCAGCAAAAGCAGCTTCAACCTCGTCGCCCTCATTTTTACGCATAAAGCCATGGTCAACGAAAATACAGGTAAGCTGATTGCCGACAGCTTTTGCGAGCAGTGCTGCTGCAACAGAGCTGTCAACACCGCCTGAAAGTGCAAGCAGAACCTTTCCGTCGCCAACCTTTTTGCGTATGTCAGCAATAGCTGTTTTAGCATAGTTCTCCATAGTCCAGTCGCCTGTACATCCGCATACATTTTTTAGGAATCCGTTTATCATATCAAGGCCATTCTGTGTATGATTAACTTCAGGATGAAACTGAACTGCATAAAGCTTTTTCTCTGCATTTTCCATAGCAGCAACAGGACAGTTATCTGTATGTGCAGTAATTTTAAAGCCCTGAGGAAGTTCTGAAATATAGTCGGTATGACTCATCCATGATACTGACTTATCTGAAAGCTCATTAAAAATAAGACTTGAATTATCATAAAATGTTTCTGTTTTTCCGTACTCTGAATTGATGCATGTAGAAACTTTACCGTTAAGAGTATATGCCATAAGCTGACAGCCATAGCAAATGCCTAAAATCGGTATTCCCATTTCAAAAATTTCTTTTGATATATGCGGAGAACTCTCCTCATAAACACTATTCGGGCCACCTGTAAAGATAATACCTACAGGATTTAACCTTTTAATTTCTTCAAGAGGAGTCTTGTAGCTTTTTACTTCACAGTATACACCGCATTCACGAACTCTTCTTGCAATAAGCTGATTATACTGACCGCCGAAGTCAAGAACAATACAAAGCTGATGTGTCATAAAACTCTCCAATCTGCAAACGCAAATGCGTCATGCTAATATTACGAATTTGATATATACTTCACGCTGCTGCAAAAGATGTATAAGGCAACACCGCACAAAGCACGTCAAAGGACTTTGCATGTCATAAACTTGCAAATTTTCCCTCATATTACACATAAATTTCACATATCAAGAAAGACAACGAAAGCACGCCTGCTGTATAGTGAAGAAGATGATACAGGCAGACGAAATTTCTTGTTTGCAGAAATGTATTTTTGCAATATCATGAAGTATAATAGCTGTATTCCTTTATTATTACTTTAATTATGCCATTTTTTCAAAGAAAAAGCAATAGCTTTTTTAAAATATGTACTATACGTCTTATAAGTCAATAAAAAGTGGTTTTTTATTGTGAAAAGAAACGAACCAAATAACAAAATTAAGGCAACAGCGTAAAAAGCTTACACACTGTTGCCTTAAAATTACTGATTATAAAATCTTACTTTTCAGAACTGATAAACATATCGTAAATTCTGCGTATAGCTTCATTCAAGTCATTTTCACTTACACCGATAATTACATTAAGCTCGCTTGAACCCTGATCTATCATCTTAACATTAATTCTTGCATGAGCCATAGATGCAAATATTCTTGCAACTGTACCTCTTGTATTTTTCATTCTGCGTCCTACAACAGCAAGAAGTGCAATGCCGTCCTCGATTTCAAGGTGGTCAGGATTAACCTCTTTGCGAAGCTGTGAAAGCACCTTTTCCCTTACAGGATTAAGACTGTTTGTATCAACAGTTATACTCATTGTATCAATTCCCGAAGGCATATGCTCAAAGGAAACATTGTTATCAGCCAGAACCCTGAGGACTTTCATTCCAAATCCCATTTCACTGTTCATCATTGCCTTTTCAATATTAATTGTGCTGAATCCCTTGCGTCCTGCAATACCTGTAATGGTATATGCATTACTTTCGTCTTCAAAGTCATGGTCATCGGAAACTATCATTGTTCCTGCATCTTCAGGTTTATTTGTATTCTTAATATTAATCGGAATACCTGCTGTTCTTACAGGGAAAATAGCGTCCTCGTGAAGAACAGAAGCACCCATGTACGCAAGCTCTCTGAGTTCCTTATATGTGATTACATTTATGACATCAGGATTTTCTACGACTCTTGGGTCAGCAACGAGAAATCCTGAAACATCAGTCCAGTTTTCGTATATATCAGCCTTAACAGCATTTGCAAGAATTGAACCTGTAACATCCGAACCGCCTCGTGAGAATGTTTTTACAATGCCTTCCGTTGTACTTCCGTAAAAGCCTGGTACAACAGCTGCATCAACATTTTCAAGTCTTTTGCGGATTTTATTTACTGTTTCATCAAGGAGAAGCAATCCCTTTGTATCAAATGTAATGACTTCTGCTGCATCAACAAACTCAAAGCCTAAGTAAGCTGCAAGAATTTTACCGTTAAGATATTCTCCTCGGCTTGCAGCAAAGTCACGAGCCGGTCTTGTTTTCAGCTCCTTTTTTATATCCTCAAACTCATGGTCAAGCGAAATATCAACGCCCAAATCCTTGATTATACCGTTGTATCTGTCTATAATGACATTAAAGTCCTCATCAAAGTCCACACCGCTTCCTGCAAGTTCACAGCATTTATAAAGCATATCAGTGATTTTTATATCATCTGAAAATCTTTTTCCGGGAGCAGACGGAACAACAAATTTACGCCTATCATCACTTTTTATAATATTGGCAACCTTTTTGAACTGATTTGCGTCAGCCAAGCTGCTGCCTCCGAATTTAACAACCTTTAAACCCATGAAAATTCATTCCTTTTTAATAAAATCTACATATGGGTTCCTCTAAAAACCAGTTTTGAGTAAGAAAAAACATATAGGTGCAACATATGCAAGGAAAGCTCTCGCAGGCGTGCTTTTGCACTACAAAAGGGCTTGACACAGCATATAATGTGCATAGTCTTTTCTCAAAAAGGGCTTTTAGAGAAACCCATATTATTATATGACATTTTACACCTAAAATCAATTGATTTATAAAACAAAAAAACTATCCATCGGATTGTTTTTTTAGTGAATACGCTTGTATGCGTCAGGCGTACAATGGAAAATAATACAGCACCGTATAAAGTACATCTGATTACTTTGTATGGTGCTGTTGGGATTACTTTTTTTCTTCAAGCAGCAAAATCGGATACATGCTGTCATATTCCTTTACGATTTCAGGATGCTTGTTTGCATAATCAAATATAACATCTGCAAGCTCCTTTTTCATAAAACCGACAAGCTCTGAAAGCGGACGATTAAAAAGCTCCTCACAAATTGGTGCAATTGTAATGGCACGTCTGCCCTCAACATTCATAATTCTATAAGGCCAGATACGGCAGTCAAACGGTTTATTGTCACCAAGAATACAGCCTTTTGCTTTATCAAGTGCAGGACAGTAAAACAGGTCATTTTCTTCAAGCTTTTCCACTCTGAAAATATAGCCACCGTCTTTGCTGATAAATTTTGTATCAGGCTTTTTTTCCAGCAGCATATCCCTGATTTCTTCTGTAAAAACAGGTGTTTCCCAAACATCATATCTATCAAAAATGCAGCAGAGCTGACATTCTGCACAAGCCTTTGGATTTAAAATCTTTTTTAACATTTTTTCTCCTTTAAACTTCGGGGAAAGCTCATATCTGAACTTTCCCCGAATAGTTTTGATTATTTTTTCTTTTTTCCGTTTTTCTTCTTGTTACTGTTTTTTGTCTTTTGATTTGACTGTTCTGCCTGCTGTTTTGCAGTTTTTGTTTCAGCCTCCTCAATAGCCTTATCAGCTTCTGTTATGTCAAGGTTGCTGACTGCACCCTTAGACTTAATTATCTTGTCTTTCTTGCTTGCAGCTGTTTCCGGCTTTGGAGCTTCATCAGCTTCAGTTACGCCAAGTTTTTTGCGTCTTGCTCTTTCAAGAAGAATTTTATTGTTCTTTTTGTCGTAAATTCCGAAAAGAACACATACTGCAATTCCTAATATCAATGTAAATATACCTACCACAAATCCGGGAGGAGTATATGTAACAGATACAGTATGCTGACCGGGTGTAAGCTTTACACCGATAAATGCTTTAAGTATTTCAAGCGTTTCAACCTTTTTGCCGTCTACTTTTACTGTCCAGCCGGGTTCACTCGGAATTGTAAGGAGCATAATCTGTCCTTCTTCGGCAGTAATTGTACCCTCAAGATGTCTTTCAGTATAATTGTCTGATATATTCCACTGATGTTCCTTGAGCTGCTGAATATCCTGTTCAAAGAGTGCCTGATCAAATTCATAGAAGAAAAAGTCCTTTATGATTGTAAAATACTCACCGTCATTCTGCTGGTCTGTAAGAGTAAGTCTTACTTCAATATCAGTACCCGGTTCAAATGAACCTATCCTGAGAATTCCATATTCTGTTCCCTCAAAATACTGACCTGTTCCAAGGCTTGAGTGATTTACAAAGCTGCCGTTTTCGTCTTTTTCGGTAGAAATCCATGTATTAACAGGTTCTTTATACGGTGCCTTAAGGAACATATAAATGTAGTTGCTGCTTTCAGCAGTTATGTGTATATTGATTACAGGGTCACTTGCACCTGCATTGCCGACATATTTATAGCCGTCAGAACCATACGCATACTGTTCACACTCTGAAAGCTCAATTGTTTCAGGTATACGTTTATAATATTCTCTGTTGCCTACAATGTTAATGTAACCCTCAGGGGTTGTTTCAAACTGAGTATTGCCTGTTATTGTACTCATAAACATATTCTGGCTGTTAAACGGGTTATCATTTCCAAGGTATGCAAGATTTGTTATAGAGTCATCAATCATATATCCGATTGAAAGTGCATTTGGATTTTCGTAGATATGGAACTGTGCAGCCTCATTTCCGCTGTTTACATAATCATATGTAAGTTTTTCATTGTAAAGCGGATTAAGCCATGTATCAGAAAGATACTTATCAGGGTCATGAATTACATACTTAATGCCGAGAAGTGAATCGGCAAGCATGGTATTTCCTTCATACTTTGTTGTAAAGCTCTGCATTTTATAACCCATTGTTTCAATGAAGTTGATAATTTTTGCGTTCATTACTGAGCTTGAATGTGTGATACCTCTTAAACGATATGCAAGGTTATCGTTTACAGTACGGTTAAAGGTTTTTTCTGCTCTGTAGAAGCTTGAATCATATTCCCTGAGAGCATCTGTAACGTCACGTCCCGACTGAGTTTCACTGTAATAGGAATCACCCTTTGAATATGCAACTTCCTTGTCAATTTTAAGGAATGTGTCATAAGCATTCGTTGAAAGCTCGAATCCCATAATGCAAAGCATTGCAATGGTAATTGTATTTTTGATTGTTTTATTTTTAGTCTTGCAGTAAATATAAATTCCAATAAGGTAAACTGCGGCAAGAATAGAACCGAATGCAAGAGTACCAAACCAGAAATATTCATATTGATCTCCATGATATGATTCTGTTGTTGTGTAAGGACCTGCTGCAACATATTTGAATTTATCCTGAATATAGTCAAATGAATCAGAATTAAGATAGAACCATAAAACAAGTGCCAGGATTATGGCAAAGCTTCCGGAAATCTTCGCAAGCGGAGCTTTCAATCCGTCAATATGTTCAAATACAGTTGCGGCAATCGACACAAGAATAAATGACATAAGGAAAGAATATCTGTAAGGAAGCCAGTTAGGAGCCTGTCCGCCATGCCACATCATATCAACAGGTCTGATGTACATACTGAAGAAAAGCAGGAATAAAACAAATGAATATCCGAGCTTTTTGTTGAACTTTATTTTCTTGTTCATATAGAAAAGAGGCAGCAGAACAAGCGAAATAACTCCGCAGTAAATCTCAGGCTTACCATGCATATTTACAGAGTAATACTGGTTAGGGAGAAGTGTAGGAACAAGCTCAATCGGTGAAAATTGTGTAGCAAAGCCGTAATCAGGCTCTGTAAACTCAAATTTACCAAGTGAAAGTGCATTATATACAGGTAAAATCATTATTGCACTAAGCATAAGAACTACAATTGTTGATATGCCGAACCATACAAACTTCTTTACATATACTTCAGCTTTCATCTTATTTTCTGTTGCAAAGAAAAGATAGAAGAAGAAGTAAATTGCAACGAAAATTGCAATCATATATCCGATATAGAAGTTTGATATAAACATAAGTGCAAGCGGAATTATGTAGTTAAGCTTTCTGCCGTCATCTATAAAATATTCGATACCAAGAACTATAAGCGGCAGAAGTATGATGCCGTCAATCCACATAGGGTCGATAAGCTGAATAACAGCGTATGACATCATTGCATATGCAGTTGAGAAAAGAAGTGCCTGAAGCGGTTTGAGATGCTTTGATTTTCTTACATACAGGCAGAATGTAACGCCTGCTGTTCCCAGCTTGCAGAGCTGCATAATCATTATGCTTTCGAGTATCATTGTTCTCGGCAGCAGCATTACAATCAGTGTAAACGGACTGGCAAGATAATAGCCTATGATGCCGACAAATTCGCCTGAAAGGTCACGGCTCCAGTTATAGAAGAAGCTTCCGTCACCCCAGAATGCATCTCTCAATGCCTCGAAATAGTAAATATACTGACCGTTAAGGTCAAGAACCAGTACAGAACCATTTTCACCCTGTGAAGATGATTCAGATGCAAACGGATAAATTCCGAATCTGACATAGGCAATAAACGTCAGAAGTGCAGGAAGCAGAAATGCAATAAAATATACCCAGTTACCTTTTGCCCAGTTTTTAGTGCCTTTCATAACGTCCTCAGCAGTAAACGACGGTTTCTTGCTGACAGCTTTAGTAGCCAATTTTTTTCCTCCTTTTTCAGCAAGCAGTATAATCAGATACCGCACAATAACAGCACACGATATTAACGGGATTACAATGAAAAGCACCCTACAGGTGCTTTTCATCTGCTTACTTTATTATAATAATCAGATAAAATAATTATACTATATATCAAATCTCATTGCAATAGTTTTAGAGATTTATTTTATAATCAACACTTATTTATCCGCATCAATAAGATTCCAATAGCCTTTAAGATATATAAGTCCTGATATTATTGTCAGAATGGTTGAAATCCATATAAATACGGAAATAATTATATCTGCGGTTTCAAAAGCTGAATTGCTGAGCTTTAGTCCGAAGCAGTCAAAGTCCTTCCAGAAACTCAGCCATACTAATATACCGATAATAGTGACCATTGTAAATGCAGTTTTAAGTTTTCCCCATATTCCGGCTGCAACAACTATACCGCTGTCCGCAGCAATAAGACGAAGCCCTGAAACCATAAATTCCCTTGCCATTATTATAATGAACGGCACTGCACTCATTTTAACGTCATCAAGCTCCACAAATACAGCCAAAGCTGCCATAACAAGCACCTTATCTGCCAATGGGTCAAGAAACTTTCCGAAATTTGTTACAAGGTTATTTTTTCTTGCAATTTTACCGTCAAGAGCATCTGTAATTGACGCTGCTGAAAATATCAGAAGTGCTATAAGATAATTCAGCGGACATGAGTTCAGATACATAAAAAGAAGAAATACAGGTACAAGAAAAACCCTGAGCAAAGTCAGCTTATTTGGCAAATTCATTGAGAAACCACCTCTCCCATTAAGTCGTAATCCAATGTATCACTGATTTCAATTTCCACATAATCACCGATTTCAAGCAGATTTTCAGATGTAAAGAAAACCTTTCCGTCTATATCGGGAGCGTCCTTTTCAGTACGTCCGAAATAGCATTCAGCAAATTTATCAAAGCCCTCAACAACTGCTGTAAGTCTTTTTCCCATAAGCTTTTCGTTATTTGCGGCACTTATAAGCATCTGCTGCTCCATAATTATATCAGCCCGATGATTTTTCACTTCTTCGGAAAGCTGATTTTCCATTTCAGCCGCCTTTGTACCCTCCTCCTGAGAATAAGCAAAGCAGCCCAAACGCTCAAACCTCTGTTCCTGCACGAATTCTGCAAGCTCTGAAAACTGTTCTTCGGTTTCTCCCGGAAATCCTGTTATAAGCGTTGTTCTCAGGACGATATCAGGAACTTTCTTTCTTATATGTGCCATAAGCTGTGAAAGTCTTTCTTTATCACCCCAGCGGTTCATTCGGCTTAAAATCTCACCGTTGCAGTGCTGTATAGGTATATCCAGATATTTTATCAGTTTACCATTATCAGCTATTGTTTCCAATAATTTGTCGGTTATTCTTTCAGGATAGCAGTAAAGAGTTCTTATCCACTTTATCCCTTCAATTTCAGAAAGCTTTTCAAGAAGTTCGGGGAGCTTTGGCTCTCCATATAAATCCTCACCGTATCGGGTTGTATCCTGAGCTATGACAATCAGCTCCGTAACACCGTTTTCAGCAAGCCACTGAGCTTCCTTCAGAACTTCCTCCATAGGAACACTTCTGAATTTTCCTCTTATCTGAGGTATTGCACAATATGTACAGCAATTGCTGCAACCTTCCGCAACCTTTAAGTATGCAAAAAAAGGCAGAGTCGATATAATTCTTTCTCCTGTAAGCTCAGCATCAAGCTTTGGTGAAAATTTTACTACCCTTTCATTTGCAAGAACATGGTCAAGAATGTCAATAATGTCCTTGTTGTCGCCGATTCCTATAACAGCGTCTGCTTCGGGAAAAAGCTCTGCGGCTTCTTCCTGATATCGCTGTGTAAGACAGCCTGTAATAATAATTTTTTTCAGAGTACCGTCCTCTTTAAGCTTGCCAAGCTCAATGATGGTTTCAATAGCCTCCTCCTTTGCGGACTGAATAAATCCGCACGTATTGACTACTGCAACATCGGCAAGTCCGGGCTCGGTAACAAGCTCATAGCCTCTTTCACGCAGCTTATAGAGCATCCTTTCGGAATCAACAAGATTTTTTGAACAGCCAAGAGATACCATTCCAACCTTTATAGGCATTATTATATTTCCTCCCGATTCATTTCTTCAAAATATTTTTTAATTGCATGATTTATATCATCATAACCATAGCCATATCTCACAAGAGAATTTTTTACCTTATCAACAGATTTTCTGTCGCTTTCATCTTCAAGAAAACGTGAATACTTTTTTTCAAGCAAAGCTGCAATGTTTTCTTCAATTAATTCATAATAGGGCTTTAAGGCATTTTCTGCTGTTTCACCTCTGATTCCTCTCAGATTCATTTCCTTTTTTGCACGATATGGTCCAAAACGCTTGACCTCTGCATACTTTTTGGCAAGCATTGCCGCATAACGCTTATCATTTATACAGCCAATAGACACCAGCTTATCCATAACCTCAAAGCACATATCTTCATTCTGATATGTTTTTTCAAGCTTGTTATACATCTCACGATAAGAGTAATCACGATAATCCAAAAGATAAAGTGCATATTGAAAGGCACGTCTTTTATTGGAGGCATATATTATTTCCTCCAGTTCTTTCTCATCAAATACAGCTCCCGGACGAATTCCGTAGTCTGAAATAATATCTATATGAAGATAAATCTGACGGTCATCATCAAAAATCACTTCATATGATGAACCCTTATACTTTTTTACAGATGATACAGTCATAATTATGCAGGAGTAAATTCATCAAAGTCATCATCATTGTCGGCATCAACCATTGGGTCAATATCATCTGCCTCAATCTGAACTGAATCATCAATGAAATCATCTGCCTGCTCCTCGGCGTCCTTAGCCGCTTTGTCAAGCTTCTTAGACTTTTTCTTGGACTGTAAAGCAGGAACTTCGTCTTTCTTTTCAAGGATTTTTGCTTCAACCTCTTTCATGAGTTCAGCATCGCCCTGTAAAACAGCCTTAACATTATCACGTCCCTGACCGAGCTTATTGCCGTTATAGCTGAACCATGAACCGCTTTTCTTGATTATATCCAAATCAACGGCAAGGTCAAGAACTTCTCCTGTTCTGGAAATACCCTTGCCATACATAATGTCAAATTCACATTCCTTAAACGGAGGTGCTACCTTATTTTTTACTACCTTGCATTTTGTTCTTGTACCGATTATTTCAGACCCTTCTTTTATAGCCTCGCCCTTTCTTACATCAATACGAACGGAAGAATAGAACTTCAAAGCTCTTCCGCCCGGAGTTGTTTCAGGATTTCCGTAAAGTACACCGATTTTTTCACGAATCTGGTTTATGAAAATTGCAACACAATTTGACTTGGCAATTGATGATGTAAGCTTTCTCATTGCCTGTGACATAAGTCTTGCAAGCTGTCCGACATGATTATCTCCCATTTCGCCGTCTATTTCAGCTCTTGTTGTCATAGCGGCAACCGAGTCTACAACGATAACGTCAATAGCTCCTGAGCGGACAAGTGCTTCTGCAATTTCAAGTGCCTGTTCACCGCAGTCAGGCTGGGAAACAAGCAGGTCATCAATATTAACGCCCAAAGCTTTTGCATAAACAGGGTCAAGAGCGTGTTCAACGTCAATAAATGCAACCTCACCATCAAGCTTCTGTGCCTCTGCTGCAATCTGAAGTGCAACTGTAGTTTTACCTGAGCTTTCAGGACCGTAAATTTCAACAATTCTTCCTCTTGGTACGCCGCCTATACCGAGTGCCATATCAAGAGTCATAGAACCTGTCGGTATTGCGTCAACATTAAGAGTTGTATTCTGTCCAAGACGCATTACTGCTCCTTCGCCGTATTTCTTTTTCAGCTGTGCCAAAGCTCCCTCAAGAGCCGCTTTTTTATCTTCCTTTGTTGCAGGTTTTACAACAGCTGCTTTTTTAGCAAGTTCCTTTTTCGCCATATACTTTTAATCCTCCTGTTTTCTGTATGCAGAAACTATACGAATTATATCTGCTGTATCTCGGCTGAATTCTGTATTTTCAAAGCCGTTTTCAAGGAAAATTTCTTTTACTTCTTCACCCTGACCTATTCCGATTTCATAGAAAAAAAGTCCGCCGGGTTTAATTTTATTTTTCCATATTGAAGTCATTTTCCGATAATATTCAAGACCGTCCTGACCGCCGTCCAACGCAGACTGTGGTTCAAATGAAACCTCTGTTTGCAGATTGTCCATGTCATTTTTGCTGAGATAAGGCGGATTTGATACGATTATATCAAATTGCTCCAGCTTTTCGGCAAGTGACTCATCAAGAACATCACCCTTGATTATTTCTATATCAGCACCGTTCAGTTCGGCATTTTCTCTGAGATATTCAAGTGCCGTATCTGAAACTTCAATTGCCGTAACGTGTGCATCAGGTATTTCCTTTTTCAATGTGACGGCAATACAACCGCTGCCGCTGCATAAATCAGCAATTCTTGGTGAACTGTTTTTATCTGCATTATACTTTTTAAGAACTGTATCAATAATTGTTTCCGTATCAGGACGAGGTATCAAAACTCCCTCTCCCACCTTAAACGGCAGACCGTAAAATTCCCACTCACCCAGAATATATTGCAGAGGATACCCTGTACTGCGTTTATTTACCATGCTGTGAACAAATTTTACGATTTCATCAGGAGCTGCTGAATCTGCATTCAAAAGAAGTCTTGGAAGTTCAATTTTAAATGCATGCTCCATAATGCATTTTGACTCAAATCTGTATGTATCAATATCAACCTTTTTCAGCATTGATTTCACATTTGCATAAAGCTCTCCGATAGTTACCATACGTCCTCCTCAAGATTATCAGGAATACATGGCTTTAATGCGGCAATTGCAACTTCAATCTGACTGTCATCAGGCTCTCTTGTAGTAATTCTCTGGAGAGCAAGACCGGGAGCAGAAAGTATTTTTGTAAATGCATTGTCATGGTTGCCCGCAAGACGTATAAACTCGTATGATATGCCTACAACAACAGGAAGAAGAACGAGTCCCGCAACTATTCTTTGCCATGTTACAGTGAACGGTATAAAGCACATAACAAGTATGCTTACGATTAAAACAATAAAAATGAAGCTTGTTCCGCAGCGTTTATGAAACCGAATCTGCTTTCTTACGTTTTCAACAGTAAGCGGAAGTCTTGCCTCATGGCAGGCAATCGTCTTATGCTCTGCACCATGATACTCATATGTGCGGCGGATGTCCTTCATAAAGCATGTTACAGCCATATATCCAACAAAAAGTATTATTTTAATTATGCCCTCAAGGAATGAACGAAGTATTCTCATTTCCTGAACAGGCTTTATAAGTCCCACTATTATTTTGGGCAGGAACATAAAAATTCCAAGTGCAACGGCAACGCCGACAATCATACCCACAAACATAAACAGGCTCATAACTGCACTTTCAGCCTTTGTCTGTTCTGCTTTTTCCTCCTCTGTAATCTGCTTATCAGCGGATTTCATAAGATACTTATAGCCCTTTATCATTGAACCCACAAAATTAAAGCTTCCTCTTACAAAGGGCATCTTCTTATAAAACGGAGCGTTTTTACCGTTTTTTTCATCCCATGTTTCAACGTCAATAGTTCCGTCAGGCAGACGGCATGCCATAGCACCCTTATAAACGCCAATCATCATGATGCCCTCAATAAGTGCCTGACCGCCTATTTTAGACTTTATTTCCTTTTTATTTTCCTCTTTACTCATCAGCTTTTGCCTTTCTCGGTTTTATTTGCGGCAGGAAGTTTTATTGTAACAATCGTTCCGAAGCCTTCACGACTTTGAACCTCCAGCTTTCCGCCATGCATTGTTACTATTTCATCTGCAACAGCAAGTCCTATTCCCGAACCTCTTTTAGTATGGTTAGCCTTATAGAATTTTGTTTTTATTTTCGGCAGGTCAGATTCCTTTATTCCGCAGCCCGTATCTGAAATGGAAACCTGTACATTTCCGTTTGTTTCAGCAGCCTCAACTGTTATAATTCCGCCTGCCGAAGAATATTTTATTGCATTATCTATAATATTAATGAATACCTGACGTATTCTGTTTTTGTCCCCGTAAACAACAGGCAGCATATCAGGCTCATTATATACGATTTTCATATTTTCACGCTTCGCCTTTTCACTGTATATGAGCAAAGCGTCCTCAAGCTCCGCAAGAATGTCCATATTGCTTCTTTGAAGTGTGAAATGTCCGCTTTGCATTCTTGAAAAGTCAAGAAGCTCCTCAACCATTTGTGAAAGACGCTCTGTTTCACTCAGGATAACTCCCACACCCTTTTTCATTGTTTCAGGGTTTTCTTCGCTGTAAATCGTTTCAGCCCAGCCCTTTATCGCCGTAAGAGGTGTTCGCAGTTCATGTGATACAGATGAAATAAACTCATTTTTCATAGACTCTGTATTTGAAAGCTCATCTGCCATATAGTTTACAGAGGTACAAAGCTCGCCTATTTCATCTTTTTCGTTATTTTTTATTCGGACGGAAAAATCTCCTGTTGCAAATCTTTTTGCAATAAGACTTATCTGCTGAATAGGCTTTACAATAGAACCTATAAAATAAAGTCCTGTAAAAATCATAATCAGCATGATAAATATCCCTATTCCTGCGGCAGCAAAAATATATGCCTGTATGGTATTGTCAATCTCAGTAAGTGAAACAACCATTCTTACGGCACTGTACTCACTGCTTATGGACTGAAGCGGAACTGATACTGCCATTATTTTTTCTCCGCTCGGCTGTTTGCCAAGCCAGTAGCCTTCCTCTCCGCTCATTACGCTGAGATAATCAGGCATAGGAATAGTATCATCAGGTGAAAATCCTGAAGATGTAAGAACTACACGTCCCTTGGAGTTGACTGCCATAAGCTCTATTTTGTCCTTTTCATCAAAGGTTTCAAGCATATTTCTCATTTCCGATGAAAAGTTTGATGCATTATCCTGAGAATAAATGCTGAGTATGCTTGTTACTGCATTTATTCTTGAAGAAAGATACTGCTTTACAGAGTTATAGTAATAATACTGAATTGCATATACAAATACCAATTCAATAACCATTATCGTAAGGAATACCATGCCGAGATTGTTTATTATCCAGCGTTTTGTTATACTGCTTTTCTTAGCCATTACTGAACATCATTCCACTTATAGCCGTAACCCCAGATAGTCATTATATATTTGGGATTTGACGGTTCTTCTTCTATTTTCATGCGGATTCGCCTGATATTTACATCAACGATTTTTGCGTCACCGTAATAGCTTTCTCCCCATATATGATTGAGAATGCTTGAACGGTCAAGAGCAGTATTTTTATTGTTCATAAAGTATTCAAGTATCTGATATTCAACCTGCGTCAAATCAATAAGCTCATCATTCTTTTTTACGGTTCGGCTTTTGAGGTTAAGTACAAACGGCCCTGATTCAATAATCGAGTGGTCATCATTTTTTATGAAGCTCATGCACACACGCCTGTAAATAGCGTCCACTCTCGCTGTAAGCTCGGACGGCGAAAATGGTTTTGTAATATAGTCATCAGCACCAATCATAAGTCCGCTTACCTTATCCATTTCCTGAGTTCTTGCTGTAAGCATGATTATTCCCAGCGTGGAGCTTTTTTCTCTCAGCTTTTTGCAAACGGTAAAACCATCTATACCCGGCATCATTATATCAAGCAGTACAATATCAAAATTGCCATGTTCATCTTCAAATGTCCGAAGAGCCGCTTCTCCGCAGTCAACGTCAATAACATCATAGCCTGCACGTTTCAGGTTGATTACAACAAATTCACGAATAGCAGCTTCGTCCTCACATACAAGTATACGTTTCATTATTCACCCTCCTCTATACCTTGAAACAAGGTTTTAATAGAGCTTTTTAAAATACAATGCAAGCTCGCCTGTATTTATTCCCATTTCTTTATCTTCACATGCATAAGCCATATAAAATGCCTCACCCTTAGAGCAAAGCAGCTGATAACCTGCTGAAATTCTGTCCTCTCTTGAAGCAGAATCTTCCGCAGTATATATTCTTAAAAGGTCTTCTCCGACAGTACCGTTAATGTACTTGCAGAAAACTATCTCATCATTTAATGTATCAAGCTTTACAGTAACCTTTCCTTCCCATTTTTCAGGAATAATAAAGGCATAGCCGTCTGAAACGCTGTAATAGCTTGAATATTTCCTGACAAACTTGTTATTTTTCAGGCAAAGCCAGTTTGTCATTTTTATCTGTTCACTTTCAGTTGCGTCAGTATATCCGGGAAAAAGCTTCTGAACAGGTATTTCGTAAATTCCGTCGCTGTCTATATCTGTTGTATTGCAGCCGGACGGACGTATTGTCGATTTGCTTTCTTCCGAATCAGCAAAAACGCTTTTCAATCCCTGAGAGTTCATATATATAATGTCGGTTTGTATAGTCCCCATGCCTGAAACAGCATCTATATACAAACCTATTGTTTCATCATCTATGCTGCCGTAAACGATACGGTCAAAGTCATTGAAGCTGCCATTCAGTTCCGTTTTGTACACATGATATTTGCCGTTATTATCAAGCTTATACGCAACTGCCTCGGCATTTGATGTGGAAGAACCGTTCAATAAAAGCAGTTCGTTTTCATCATCTGAATCAAGGTCAAGAATATCAGCATATGTATATGATGCGGAAAAGGTATTTTCAATCATGGAGCTTTCACTGTTATAAGTATAAACAGCAAGCGACTTTTCAGAACGGTTCATAAGACTGCTGCCGATTACTACGTTTATTCTGTCGTTAGAGCCAAGCTTTGAAATCATTACCTTTTCAATTTCCGAACCCTCAGCAGGAGTATCACAAACGGAACGCCATTTTCCGTCAAACTGGTCAAGGATATTTATTCTTAAAATATTTTCGTCCACAGAAAATCCTGTTTTTTCATAGAAAACTATAGCTTCGCTTCCGCCGTCACTGTCGATATCCTCAATTATGAACGCCGAAAGGTAATTGCCTGACTTCGGATATTTAAGACTTATATTCTGACCTGCCGCATCTTTAAGCGTATTGTAAATCTGCTCCTGCTCAACGCTCAGTTTAGGAGGAGTTATGAGATTATCAATACTCGTGCCGAGAGAACAGCCATTGAAGGTTATGCCAATAGCTGTTAAAACAGAAAGTATGATTTTTTTCAAAATACTCCTCCTAATCGGATTCAGCTTATACCGCAAACATTATGCGTTGCTGCCTTTATCTTTCATCAATTTTTTTGTATTCACGCCTTGCAGCAATTGCCTTATATGCAGGACGTATTATTCTGCCGCCTGTAAGGATTTCTTCCATTCTGTGAGCTGACCAGCCTGCAAGTCTTGAAACTGCAAATATAGGTGTGAACAATTCATCAGGAATACCAAGCATACGGTAAACAAGTCCTGAATACATATCAACATTGGCACACATGGTTTTGTTGCTGCCCTTGACCTCCTTGAAAACCTCAGGAGTAAGACGCTCAACCGTTTCAAGAAGTCTGAATTCCGCTTCAATCTCCTTGCCCTTAGCCAATTCCATAGCTTTTTTCTTCAAAATAACTGCACGAGGGTCGGAAATAGTGTAAACTGCATGACCCATACCGTAAATAAGTCCTGTATGGTCGTTTGCCTCTTTTCTTATTACCTTTCTCATGTAATCGGCAACTTCGCCTTCATCTTCCCAGTTCTTGATATTTTCCTTGAAATTATCAAGCATTTGTATTACCTTTATATTTGCACCGCCGTGACGATGTCCTTTAAGCGAACCGATAGCACCTGCATAAGCAGAATATGGGTCTGTACCTGATGATGTAAGAACTCGGCATGTAAATGTTGAGTTGTTGCCTCCGCCATGCTCAGCCTGAAGCATAAGAACCGTATCAAGAAGCTGTGCCTCCTCCTTTGTGTACTGCCTGTCTGTACGGAGCATTGAAAGAATAGTCTGGGCAGTATTCTCCTCATATCTTATCGGATGCATAATAAGACTTGCATTGTCATAATGACGTCTTTTTACCTGATAAGCACATGACATGATTACAGGAAGCTTTGCGATAAGGCTTATTGCAGTACGCATTTCATTTTCAATTCTTTTGCCCTCGCTTTCATCGTCATAAGAATACAAAGCCAATACTGAACGTGCAAGCTTATTCATAATATTCTTTGACGGTGCTTTAAGAATCATATCCTCAACAAATCCGCTTGGGAGGTCACGTTTAAGTGATATATATGTATTGAACATTTCAAGCTCGGAAGCTGTCGGCAGATTTCCGAAAAGCAGAAGAAAAACGGTTTCCTCGTAACCGAATCGGTCTTCCTTTTCAACATTTGCAACAAGGTCATTTATACTGTATCCTCTATATATAAGCTCGCCGGGGATAGCCTCGACTTCGCCTTCATTCAGAATATATCCGTGAACATTACATATATTTGTGATACCGGCAACAACACCTGTACCGTCACTTCTTCTCAAGCCACGCTTTACATGAAATTTTTCATAAAGCTTCGGATCAATTCCGGTATTTTTTTCCATCTCTTTGCATAAATCTGTAATATTGGCACCTGAAATAAATGCTCCCATCCACACTCACACTCCTAAAAAATATTCATAGTTTATTATACTACATTTTTAAACAGATGTCAATGCGATATGTTATTATTAAGTCAGACAAGCCTATGCAAATTAAAAGGAAGGTAACACCGCACAAAGCTTTGTACGGTGTTACCTTAAAAACTGTGGTGTATATCAGGAGGAAACCATGAAAAAATATCTGTCTTTTATTATTACGTTTTCACTTTTAACGCTGACGCTCCCTGCTGTTCCCGTATATCTAAGCAAAAAAACAAGCAATGAAACCGCTGTCGCTGAAGAAATTTCTCAGTCTGATTCAAAGGCTGAAAAAGCAAAGTCCGAGACAAAGGCTGAAGCTCGTCAGTTTTACAATGTTCTGGACGTTTCAACAGGACAAGTTATCGAGGTGAGCAAGCTTGACTACATAATAGGTGCAGTATGTGCGGAAATGCCTGCCACCTTTGAAACAGAGGCACTGAAAGCTCAGGCTGTTGCCGCCCACACCTATGCTGAACGTCAGGTTATGAGGGAAAAGGAAAATCCTACAGCCGAGCTTTGCGGTGCTGATTTTTCAAATGATACCTCAAAGTATCAGGGGTATTTTACGGTAAATCAGGCAAAACAGTATTACGGCGATAATTTTGATATATATTATGCGAAAATTTCAGATGCGGCAAAGGAGGTTCAGGACTATATCATTACATATAATGAAGAACCTATTGTATCTGCATTTCACTCCATGTCATCAGGAAAAACTGAAAGTGCTGAAAACGCATGGGGCAGTGCTGTTGATTATCTTGTTTCGGTTGACAGCAGTTTTGATACGTCTGCTCCCAAATACTTTGAAGAAACCGCTTATCCAAAAGAGGTTTTGCAGGAAAAGCTTAAATCAGCCTTTCCTGATATTCAGCTTGGCGAGGACTTCACTCAATGGCTGTCTGTAAAGGACGTTTCAGATGCAGGAACTGTTTTGTCAATGACAGCAGGAAATCTTACGGTAAGCGGCAATGACATGAGAACAGCTTTATCATTAAGGTCGGCAAGCTTTGAGATAAATTATACCGCTTCCGAGGCAGTTTTCGCTACAAAAGGCTACGGTCATGGCGTCGGCATGAGTCAATACGGTGCAAACTCCATGGCGGCTGAGGGTAAAACATGGCAGGATATATTGAACCATTATTACAGCGGATGTGAAATCGTACTTCAATAAGCCAATAATCTTGCTATATTAGCAAACAAAAAGCATACCGTGAAGCCTGCCAATGTGGGTATAATCAATGATAATGCAGTCCATTTAAGACTTCCTGTTTCCTTTTTGATTGTTATGAGAGTTGTTGAACAGGGCCAATGCATTAATGAAAACAGCATTACGCTTACTGCCGTTATCCAGTCCCAGCCGTTATCGACAAACAACTGTTTCAATGCCTGATTATCAAGCTCAATTAAACTGCCCTGTGCCATATATGCCATAATAATTATCGGTATAACAATTTCATTTGCAGGAAGTCCAAGTATAAACGCAAGAAGTATCACACCGTCAAGTCCTAACAGATTTGCAAACGGGTCAAGGAAATCGGCACAATGATTCAGAATTGAAACATCATTTACCGTAACATTAGCCATTATCCATATAATTAATCCCGCAGGTGCTGCAACAGCTGCGGCTCTGCCCAGAACGAAAAGAGTTCTGTCAAAAATTGAGCGTACTATTACTTTAAGTATCTGGGGACGTCTGTATGGCGGAAGTTCCAATGTAAACGATGACGGAACTCCTTTTAATATGGTTTTTGAAAGCAGACCTGATACAAAAAATGTCATGAAAATACCAACCATTATAACAAGCGTCAGTAAAAGAGCAGAATACACCGAATCAAGCATACCGCCTGCTGCACCTACAAAAAACATTGAAAGTATGGCAATAAGCGTCGGATAACGTCCGTTGCACGGTACAAAGCTGTTTGTTATCATGCCTATAAGACGTTCTCTGGGAGAATCTATTATTCGGCAGCCGACTATTCCTGCCGCATTGCAGCCAAATCCCATTGCCATTGTCAAAGCCTGTTTTCCGCAGGCAGAACACTTTTTAAACGGTTTATCAAGATTGTACGCTATTCTCGGCAGATACCCCAAGTCCTCAAGAAGTGTAAACAAAGGGAAGAAAATTGCCATAGGCGGCAGCATTACCGATACTACCCACGCAAGAACCCTGTATATTCCAAGAACAATTGCTCCATGCAGCCAATCCGGTGCATTGCAGTATTCAAAAATGTCTGTAAGTCTGTCCTGAACCCAGAACAGTCCGTTTGAAAGCAGAGATGAAGGATAATTTGCTCCTGTTATTGTAAGCCAAAATACTGCCGCAAGCAGCAGCAGCATTATGGGATAACCTGCCCATTTGCTTGTCAGAATTTTATCTATTTTTCTGTCGCTTTCACTGTATGTACTCTTTTCATATGTTATTGTATCCAATGCAATGTCCTCTGCTGTAAGAACTATGCATGACACTATCCTGTCCTTAATATTGGTTGAATCAATACCATTGTTTTTCAGGTGTTCAAGAGCCTTTTCGAGTGATTCAGAAACATTCTCATCCTCCAGAATATTTTTGCCAAAGTAGCTGTTAAGCTCGTTAAGCAGGGATTTATCACAATCTAGGAGCTTTATGCTTATCCAGCGTGAATTGAGTCTGCCGCACGAAAAAAGTTCAACGGCAGGCTGTAAAATATCTATAGCTTCTTCAATCGGCTTTATATACTTTATATCATTTGGTTTAGAAGTAATTTTGCCGTCCGTTACATCGTCAATTTTCTTCATAAGATTGTCAATTGTTTTCTTTTTCCTTGCTATTGTACCTGCAACAGGAACTCCCAGACGCTCTGAAAGCTTTTCAAGGTCAATTTTTATTTTCTTTCGTTTTGCTTCATCAAGAAGATTTACACAGACCACTACATTCTGATAAATCTCGATTGTCTGGAGTACAAGATTAAGATTTCGTTCCAGACAAGTTGCATCACAAACTACTGCAACAGCATCAGGTTCTCCAAAGCAAATGAAGTTTCGTGCAACTTCTTCCTCAGCAGAATGAGCCATAAGTGAATATGTGCCGGGAATATCAACAAGCACATAGGAATTTCTTTCGGTTGAACAGTATCCCTGTGCATTGCTTACGGTTTTTCCGGGCCAATTTCCGGTATGCTGATTCATTCCTGTAAGATTATTGAAAAGAGTGCTTTTTCCAACGTTTGGATTGCCTGCAATTGCAACAACCTTATCTTTATCAGACTTCTTTTTTATTTCAAGTCCTGAATCTACGGCATTTATGCCGACCGAACCTTTGGTAAGACCCATACTGTTCCTCCATTATCTAATGCTGCACAAAGATTTCATTTTCCTTGTGCAGCAATTAATTAATCTATATCAATGCAATAAACGTATAAGACAAATGCTAAGAATAAAGAAGTATATTATTGCAGTCCTCTGAACGCAAAGCAATAACGGCTCCTCTTATAAGGTAAGCAGAGGGATCTCCTGAAGGACTTCTTCCAAGACATTCAACCTCAGTATTTTCCACAAGACCTATATCCAAAAGTCGGCGGCGGATACTTCCCGATGAATTAAGCTTTTTTATTCTTGCCGATTGCCCCGGCATTACATCATTAAGATTTCTCACATTTTCTATCATAAATAAGTACCTCTGACAGTATATTAGTTAAGGGAAACTTTCTTTCCCTTTGCTATATTATATTTCCGTAATCAAAATAGGTTACTGTTTTTCGGAGGACAGCTATGAGTGAAGCATCTGAATTTTATACTTTAACAGGTTATCAGAGAAATGAAATCTCTGATCTTTCACCTGCTATGGAGGATTATCTTGAAATGATTTGCCGGCTGCTTTCAGAAAATGAGGTTGTAAGAATAAATGAACTTTCTGAAAGGCTGAATGTAAAGCCTTCATCAGCTTCAAAAATGGTGAGAACCCTCCGTGACTCAGGTTATCTGAAATTCCACTCATATGGATATATCGGGATTACAGAAAAAGGGCAGATCGAGGGAGATTATTTACTATACAGGCATAAGGTTCTTCACTCTTTTTTGTGTATGCTTAACGGTACTGATAACGAATTGGAACAGGTTGAAAAAATAGAACATTTTATTAATCGCAATACTGTTGACAATATACAGAAATTGATGAAGCAAATCAATAAAATCAATTAGCAAACTTATACAAATTTTTACTGTGTTTATAGTTAATTTGGAGAAAACATACATTTTATAAATAAAAACATTGAACTTTTTGACTTGAAATGCTACAATGATATAAATATTAATTTATAGAATGGGGTAAAAAAATGTTTTTAAAGAAAATTCTTGCTTGTGCGGCTTCAATAGCCATGATAGCAGGTGCTGTTCCGGGAATTACAAGAAATCCTATGTCAGATTTGCCTGCGTCAGTTATTACTGCGGATGCAGTTACATATGGCAACCTTACTTATCAGGTGTCAGGCGACCATGTTATAATTACAGCGTGCAACACCGATGCATCTACCGTAACAGTACCGTCATCATTCAACGGACTTCCGGTTACTGTAATTGGAGAAGGTGCTTTTCAGGGATGTTATTCTCTAAATGAAATCACTCTGCCGAATACCATAACATCAATTAATGCAAATGCTTTTTATTCATGTGACAGATTATATTCAATCGAACTTCCAAGCAGTCTTACCAGTATCGGAAGCAATGCCTTTTATGGATGCATGGCTTTTACTGAAATTGAAATTCCGTCAAGTGTAACAAGCATAGGAGAAAATGCTTTTTATTTATGCATGAATATCAAAAATTTAAAGCTTAATGAAGGCCTTGTTACAATATCAAAGGGTGCTTTTTCATGCTGTAAGGCATTGGTAACAGTCACTGTGCCGTCAACAGTTACATCTATTGGAGCAAAAGCATTTTATTCCTGTTCTAAGCTGACAGATATAACAATTTTAAATCCGTCGTGTTTCATTGATTCAGGTGCAGAAACTATCAGAACAAAAGCTGTAATTCATGGCTATGATAATTCTACTGCACAACAATATGCACAAAGCAATGGCAGGGGGTTTGTTTCACTAGGAAATAATCCGGGATCTGTTACTCCGCCTCAAACTACTACAACCATGCCTGTAACTACCACCACTACTACAACCGTGCCTGTAACTACTACCACCACTACTACAACTGTACCTGTAACTACTACCACAACTACTACAACCGAACTTGTTACTACTACCACAACTACTACAACCGAACCTGTTACTACTACCACAACTACTACAACCGAATCTGTTACTACTACCACAACTACTACAACCGAACTTGTTACTACTACCACAACCACTACAACTGAACCTGTTACTACTACAACCGAACCTGTAGTAACTACTACAATTAATCAAAATGACATTGAAGCCGATGTAACAACCGAAGGCGATAACATCTGGAAGTTCTTTGCGCAAAAAGCAGAATCAGCTACTTTAATATTTAAAACATATCCGGGTACGATGGCTTCAGGAACTATTGGATATACATATAATAGTAATTGGAACAGTCAGTCATGGAACGGTTATTCTGATGACAATGGTGAATTAAAACTGGACATTACTCTTTATCCAACGGATTCGGAAATTACAGTCAATTGTTATTATGCTGCATTCTGGGATACAGCTGCAAATACAATGAAAAATGTTGTATTGGAATTGAATAAGGTTATTTTACATAATGCAGTGCAGTCATCAACCACTACTACCTCAACTACAACTTCCACTACCACTTCAACCACTACATCTACTACCACTTCAACTACTACTTCAACTACTACTTCTACCACTACTTCAACTACCACCTCAACCACTACTTCCACTACCACTTCTACCGCTACTTCTACTACTACTTCCACTACCACTTCTACCACTACATCGACTACTACTTCCACTACCACCTCAGCCACTACATCGACTACAACTACCACTATAACTTCAACCACTACTTCAACTACAACTTTCACTACCACCTCAACTACTACTTCAACTACCACCTCAACCACTACATCGACTACTACTTCAACTACTACTTCTACCACTACATCGACTACCACTTCAACTACCACCTCAACCACTACATCAACTACTACTTCAACTACTACCTCTACCACAACTTCTACTACAACTACAACACCTCCTGCTCAAAAGCATTTAGGTGATATTGATAACAACGGTATTATTGATGCTATTGATGCCTCAACCGCATTGACAATTTACGCACTGAGGTCAACAAATGGTGATATTTCAGCATATACAGATGAACAGCTAACAGCCGCTGATGTTGACGAAAACAGAACTGTTGATGCTATTGATGCCTCATTTATCCTGAGTTTCTATGCGTATGTTTCTACGGGAGGAAAACTAAGCTTTACGGACTATGTAAATGAATGTTAGTTATTATAAAAAACAGGTCAAGCAAATTTACTGCTTGACCTGTTTTTCTATTTTTTTATGTTAAATTCTGCCCAATTAATATTGTTCTCTTTTTTCTTGACTGCAAGCATAAACATCATTCCAAGTATTCCGCATGAAATAAGCTCTCCAATGCCTACCGTCAGCATTAAATAAGGTATCGTTTCACTTGCTCCGTAAACCTTTGATAAAATCATTGGTACTATTAATGTATTGGCTGCAATCGGCGGCAGCGGTGCAAACCAAATGCTTTTATTTCTAAGCAGATATGTTCCTGCTGCACCAATCAGCGTAGCAAGGCTTCCAAAAATTACATCCCATACTGCTGCACCTGTTGTGAGATTTGCTGTCAGACAGCCGATAAAAAGTCCCGGAACTGCCGCAGGAGTAAAATACGGTAAAACAGTCAGAACCTCTGATATTCGTATCTGTATGACTCCGCTTGCAATACCCAGCATATTTGCAGCATAAGTCAATACAACGTAAAGTGCGGCAATTAAAGCACTTTGTGTAATGAACAATACCTTATTATTTTTTCTCATATTCAATTTCTCCTTTAGTTTTGATTTAAGACAATTTGTCTCAGCGAGGAAGGTTTCGAACTCGCTTAAAGCAACACCGCACTATATTGGTGCGGTGTAATAAATTTATGTCATAATCAGATTTGAGTTGAGTAGTTTGGAGCTTCCTTAGTGATATAAATATCGTGCGGATGACTTTCTTTAAGTCCTGCACCTGTTATTCTTACGAATTTAGCCTTTTCATGAAGTGTAGGAATATCCCTGCATCCACAATATCCCATACCTGAACGGATACCGCCTACAAGCTGGAAGATTGTATCGGCAACAGCACCCTTGAAAGGAACACGTCCCTCAACACCTTCAGGAACAAGCTTCTTAGCCCCCTCCTGGAAGTATCTGTCAGTAGAACCGCAAGCCATTGCTCCAAGACTTCCCATACCTCTGTAAACCTTGAACTGACGTCCCTGATAAAGCTCTGTTTCGCCGGGTGCTTCAGCACATCCTGCAAGGAGTGAACCAAGCATTACAACGTCTGCACCTGCTGCAAGAGCCTTTACAATATCACCTGAATACTTAATTCCGCCGTCAGCAATAACAGGAATATTATATTTCTGAGCTACACATGCAACATCATATACTGCTGTAATCTGAGGTACACCGATACCTGCAACAACACGGGTTGTACAGATTGAACCAGGGCCGATACCAACTTTAAGAGCGTCTGCACCTGCTGCAATAAGAGCTTCAGCAGCTTCAGCAGTTGCAATATTTCCTGCAATAACAGGAGTGTCGGGGAATGCCTCCTTAACCATTTTAAGACACTTAATAATATTTGCACTGTGTCCGTGAGCAGAATCAAGAACAAGAACATCAGCCTGTGCATCAATAAGAGCCTTAGCTCTTTCAAGCACATTTGCAGTTACACCAATTGCAGCACCGCAAAGAAGTCTGCCCTTTTCATCTCTTGCTGAATTAGGATACTGAACAGCCTTTTCAATATCCTTAATTGTAATAAGGCCTTTAAGATAACCTTTTTCGTCAACAATAGGGAGCTTTTCGATTTTATTTGCACGAAGTATCTCCTGAGCCTGTGTAAGAGTTGTGCCGACAGGAGCAGTTATAAGGTTGTCCTTAGTCATAACCTCTGAAATTTTAGCATTGAAATCAGTGAGGAAACGCATATCACGGTTTGTAATAATACCAACGAGTTTTCCCTTTTCATCTACAATCGGGACTCCTGAAATTTTATACTTACCCATAAGTTCATCAGCGTCTGCAACAATATGATTTTCAGTAAGTGAAAAAGGATTTACAATAACACCGTTTTCTGAACGCTTTACCTTGTCAACCTCATCTGCCTGCTGTTCAATGGTCATATTTTTATGGATAATGCCTATACCGCCCTCTCTTGCGATAGCAATTGCCATTCTTGCACCTGTAACCGTATCCATGGCAGCAGTCATAATAGGTGTATTCAGCTTAACCTTTCCGGCAAGTCTTGTGCCAAGCTGTATCATATTAGGAGTAACATCGGATTCACCCGGAATAAGAAGAACATCGTCAAATGTCAGACCTTCTTTTTGAAATTTGGTGTTCATATCAGTAAGCATAAAATTTATCCTCCCATTTCATATACTTTTATGTTTTCTCAAACTTATTACTTTTAATAATACTATTTTCAGGCGACAAAGTCAATAAAATCAAAACTTTAAACATATAAAATTTTAATTGAGAATAATGTTAGTATTTGGATATTATGCGAATTTAGTCGGATTTTATGTAAATTAATTTGTTCTATAGCAATGCAAATAGCTTCTTTCTCAATCAGTGCCATGCTTTACAAAGGTTATGACGTGTTTTATGCGGTTTCGCCTTTATTAACCGTTGACAAATTTAACCATATAACATAAAACGGTACAGTTGACGCTATTGACGCTTCACATATTTTAAGCTACTATGCCTACATATCCACAGGCGGCAGTAAAACTTTTGATGAATTTATTTAGTGATTTTTTAAAGCAGCACAATAAATACGGCTTAACCATTTTATCGGTTAAGCCGTTATTTTTAGGTAAACACCGCACAAAGATTACATGTCAGAAACGCAGATATATCTTTCGTCAAATTGCGTAGAATTTTTGACGTGCTTTGTGCGGTATTGCCTTAAGCTGTTACAATTTTGTTTGCCTTATGAAGTCCGAACTTTTCTACAGCAGACTCTCTCATTTTATATTTGAGGATTTTTCCTGCTGCATTCATAGGAAATTCTGTAACGAAATCAACATATCTCGGAACCTTATGCTTTGCCATATGATCCCTTACAAACTGCTTCATTTCGTCCTCTGTGCTTGTTTCACCCGGATTAAGAATAATGCATGCCATGATTTCCTCACCATAATCCTGGTCAGGAACACCAATAACCTGAACGTCCTTAACCTTTGGATGAGTGTATATAAAGTCCTCTATTTCCTTAGGATAGATATTCTCACCGCCACGGATAATCATATCTTTAATACGTCCTGTAATTTTAAAATTACCGTCAGGCAAACGTCTTGCAAGGTCGCCTGTATGAAGCCAGCCGTCAGAGTCTATAGCTGCTGCTGTTGCTTCAGGCATTTTGTAGTAGCCTTTCATTATGTTATATCCTCTTGCAACAAATTCACCGTCAACATTATCCGGTAAATCCTCATTTGTTTCAGGGTCAACAATTTTACATTCAACACCGAAAATAGGACCGCCTACTGTATTTACACGAGTTTCAATGCTGTCTGATGTTTTACTCATTGTAGTTGCAGGAGATGCCTCTGTCTGACCGTATGTAATGCAAATCTCACTCATGTTCATTTTCTCAATAACTTCATTCATTGTCTTTATAGGACATGGTGAACCTGCCATAATACCTGTTCGCATATAAGAAAAATCAGTTGTTGCAAAGTTTTCATGTCCAAGCATGGCAATAAACATTGTCGGAACACCATGGAAACAGGTGATTTTTTCCTGATTTATGCAGGCAAGTCCCTTTCGAGGAGAAAATGCAGTAATAGGTGACATTGTAACACCATGAGTTACTGATGCAGTCATAGCAAGAACCATGCCGAAGCAATGGAACATAGGAACCTGAATCATCATTCTGTCAGCAGTTGAAAGGTCCATGCAGTCGCCGATAGCCTTACCATTGTTGACAACATTGTAATGAGTAAGCATAACACCCTTAGGGAAGCCTGTTGTACCTGAAGTGTACTGCATATTGCATACATCATGCTTATCTATTGTGCGGCGTACCTTTTCTACCTCGCTGTATGGAATTTCCTTAGCTTTTTCATTGACCTCGTCCCATGTATAACAGCCTTTCATTTCAAATCCGACTGTAATAATATTTTTAAGAACAGGCAGACGCTTTGAATTAAGCTCTCCCTTTGGACAGCTGTCAAGCTCAGGGCATATTTCTCTGATAATTTCGGAATAATGACTGTCTTTAAGTCCTTCAATCATGACAAGTGTATGAGTATCAGACTGTTTGAGGAGATATTCAGCCTCATGAATTTTATATGCTGTATTTACAGTTACAAGAACTGCACCAATCTTAGTGGTAGCCCAGAATGTGATATACCATGCAGGAACATTTGTTGCCCATATAGCTACATGATCACCTTTTTTAACTCCGATTGCAAGCAAAGCTCTTGCAAGATTATCAACATCATCTCTGAACTCAGGGTATGTACGGGTATAGTCAAGCTCTGTATAGCGGAAAGCATACTGATTTGGAAACTCCTCGCATATTCTGTCAAGAATATCAGGGAATGTGTAATCAAGCAGACGTTCCTTCGGCCATACATATTTGCCTGTTTTACGGATATTGTCCTGTAACGGATGCTTATGTCTGCTTTTGTAGGCTGACATAAAGTTAGCAAAATGAGGAATTACAACGCCTGCATCACAAAGATTGTTTGACCAGCGTTTTACCCACTCAAGTGAAACATATCCGTTATATCCGATGTCCTTGAGAGCAGAAAGCATATCAAGAACAGGCATGTCACCCTCGCCCATAAGCTTGTATTCGATTTTTCCGTTTACGGAAATACTGTCTTTTGTATGGACATATTTTATGTATTCTCCAAGATTTTCAACTGTTTGCTTAGGAGATTCATTCATAAATCTGTATGGATGATGCATATCCCAAAGTGCGGCAACCTTACGGTTTGCAACGCTGTCAAGTATTTTTCTAAGACGTTTGGTATCTGCATAAACACCGTTTGTTTCAACGAGCAGCGTTACATTATATTTTTCTGCAATTGGAATGAGATTTCTAAGTGTTTCAATAATATAAGCATCATCTACTTCGTCTACGGGATGAGACTCTAAATCAGCAAGAATACGGATATACGGAGTTCCAAGCTTCTGAGCAAGCTTTGCATACTCAATAAGCTTTTCTTTGTTATCAGCAGCCTTTTCTTTAAATTTAAGGCATATGCCTGTTGAAAGACATGGAATTTCAAGATTCAGGCTCTTTAGCTTTGCTACTGTGTTCGGAAGCTGCAAATCGGTAAACGGCTTTGCCTTTACTGAAAAAATATCCGAACCAAGTCCACGAATTTCTATACCATCAAAATGAAAGTCTTTAGCAATTGAATAAATGTCTGTCCATTCAAAATCCGGACAAGCAAGAGTTGAAAAGCTGAGTTTCATATTTATTATTCCTTTCTCAGAAGTTAATTTCATAGGAAATATATGTTGATTTATTATTGCCTTAATGAAATGTCTATAAAAAGCAGATTTATCACATACAATTGACTATGATTATGTATTTCGGTCATTACCGTACAAGGCTTGTCCGATAATGACTTATTTGTTCCGCCGCACAAAAGCCGCAAAGCAATATCAGTTTATTTTACCATATTTAGGCAATTGTGTCAATAGTGCGTATTGAAATTGAGATTACTGAAAATTGCAATATAAAATGTCACCAAAGCTCAGAAGGGAGATTTAGTGAAA
>OGDY01000753.1_pt1 | contig 40914 bp, 39 predicted proteins | sample 1570341 | NCBI WGS metagenome assembly OGDY01 (sample SAMEA2581972, study PRJEB24529) | metagenome | biome: Human gut stool | place: China | collected 2011 | reverse complement strand
CGAGCCGCAGCTCGGGGATAGTTTATTTATGAGTGGTATGTTATTAGGCGGGTACTTTTAATGCTTTTATTTTTGACATAACCTTATAAAAAAGGGACTGCTGCAACAGTCCCTTTTATCCTTCTATTTTTGCCATTTTATTATTTTGTGCCAAAAATTCTGTCCCCTGCATCACCAACACCGGGTACAATATATTTGTCATCATTAAGCTTTTCATCCATAGCACCTGCATAAATTTCAACGTCAGGATGAGCTTTCTGAACAGCGTCCACACCCTCAGGACAGCAAATAATGCACATAAATTTAATGTTCTTTACACCAAGATTTTTAAGCTCCTGAATTGCAGCAACAGCAGTACGGCCTGTAGCAAGCATTGGGTCAACCATAATAACATCACGTTCAGCAATATCATCAGGCATTTTTGCATAATACTTTACAGGCTTATGAGTAACGGGGTCACGAAACATTCCAAGATGACCGATTTTAGCAGCAGGTACAAGAGTTGTAACAGCATCGAGCATACCAAGTCCTGCACGAAGAATTGGTACAAATGCCAGCTTTCTGCCTGAAATTATCTTAGTTTTTGCAACTGCAAGTGGAGTTTCGAGTTCAATTTCTTTAAGCGGCAAATCTCTTGTTGCCTCGTAGCAAATCAGCATTGCAGTTTCAGAAACAAGCTCTCTGAATTCCTTAACGCCGGTGTTTTTATCTCTCATAAGAGAGATTTTATGCTGAACCAATGGGTGATCAATAATGTTTAATGCCATAGTAAATACCTCCTATTTATTTTCAATTTCTGTAATAAGGTCCAATCTTCTTTGATGACGTCCGCCTTCAAATTCTGTTGTCAGAAAAATCTGAGCAAGCTCTGCAGCAAGACCACAGCCTAAGGTTCTTGCTCCCAGGCACATTATGTTTGCATCATTATGCAGTCTTGTAAACTTGGTTGAAAAGCTGTCAGAGCATAACGCAGCACGAATACCTTTTATCTTATTGGCAGCAATGGACATTCCGATTCCTGTACCGCAGATCAAGATACCCTTTTCACATTTTCCGTTTAGAACTTCATTGCATACAGCTTCCGCAATTACAGGATAATCACATGGTGAGCCGTCACAGCCTAAGTCATAAAACTCAAAGCCGATAATTGAAAGAGCATCAATGAGTGCTTTTTTCATTTCAAAGCCTGCATGGTCACAACCAATAGCTATCATTTAAAAAACTCCTTTTAATAAATATATAATATTATAACATATAAACGCCAAAAGCGCAACAATTTACACAAAAATATTTAAGGCAACACCGTATTAATCTTTATATGGTGCTGAATTATGCATTTTTCAGCTTGTTTTCCAAGTCCTTTTCAGCTTTTACCTTTTGAAGATAGGAAGCCTCAATTTCATTTGGATTTACAGCATCTTTGCAGGTTGCAGCAAGGCAGATTCCTGCTGCGGTTTGCAGTCTTAAATGCGGCGGAGCAAGGTGAAGCATATCTGACTGATATTTTTCAAAGAAAGCTGCACAGCCGTCACCGCACAGTATCGTTTCAGCTGAATTAAACGCAATGATTTCGGCAAGCTCAGTTTCTGAAATAATTTGTTCATCGTTAATCTTTTCGATTGAATATCCATTGCTTTTGTATAAAGCTGTATAGACCAAATCATTTCTTGCTGACATTATGGAACAGATATTACCTCTGTAGCCTATATTGCTGTAAGCCATAGCCTCAAGAGTTGAAACTCCGCAGCATTTGCAGTTAAGCCCGAAAGCAAGAGCTTTTACAGCTGAAACACCTATTCTGAGTCCTGTATATGAACCAGGTCCGACAGCAACTGCAATTTCATCAATGTCATTGTATTCAACATTTGCTTTTTCAAGTATATCATTGCAAAGAGGTAAAATAACCTGTGAGTGTGTCATTTTTGTGTAAACAGATGTCTGAGCAAGAAACATCTCTTTATTCGAGTCATATAAAGCTGCGGAAGCAGTTTTTCCAGAAGTATCAATTCCAAGCAGCAGCATATTTTCCTCCGTTTTCAATTATGATTTCTCTGGTATCATCATCAATCCTGCTGATTGTTATATAAATGGTGTTTTCAGGCAGAAAATCAGCAATATTTTCAGACCATTCTACAGCAACTATATTATCTTCAAACGGATAATCATAAAATCCTGTTGATTCCAAATCATCCTCACCGCTTATGCGGTACATATCGAAATGATAAAGAGAAATATTTTTTCCTTTATATTCATTTACAAGAGAAAAAGTAGGTGAAAAGACATTATCTCCAAGACCAAGACCTATTGCAAGACCTCTTGTAAATGTTGTTTTTCCTGCACCCAGTCCGCCTTTATAAGCGATTATATCACCTGCATGAAGCATTGAGCCAAGCTTCTTTGCGGCATCAATGGTTTCTTCAGGTGAATGGGTAGTAATTTTCATAATACTCTCCATTAGAACAGACCTGTTATATTACCGTTGTTATCACAGTCTATTTTCAGTGCAGACGGAGCTTTGGGAAGTCCCGGCATAGTCATTATGTCGCCGGTGTATACAACTATAAATCCTGCACCGGAAGACAGCTTAGCGTCACGAACAGTAATTTTGAAGTTTTTAGGTTTGCCGAGAAGTGCGGGGTTATCAGATAATGAGTATTGAGTTTTTGCAATACATACAGGCAAATCTCGGAAACCAATTCCTTCGATTTCTTTGATAGCTTTCTCGGCCTGGGTTGTGTATGTAACACCGTCAGCACGGTAAATTTCCTTTGCAATTGTTTCAATTTTAGCTTTTATCGGCAAATCTGTGTCATAAAGCGGTTTGAATGAGTTTTCATTTTCAGCACAGAGTTCAATAGTTTCACAAACCTTTTGAGCAAGGTCAACGCCGCCTTCGCTGCCTTTTGCAAATACTTCACACATTGAAACTTCAACGCCAAGCTGTGAACAGAAGTTAGTAACAAATTCGATTTCCTGTTCTGTGTCAGTATGGAATTTGTTGATTGCCACAACAACAGGAATGTGATATTTATGCATATTTTCAATGTGTGTCTGGAGATTAATAATACCCTTTTCCAATGCCCACATATTTTCTTTTTCAAGGTCAGTTTTAAAGACACCGCCATTATATTTTAAAGCTCGTATAGTAGCAACCAGAACAACGCATGACGGAGTAAGTCCGCCATATCTGCATTTGATATCAAAGAACTTTTCTGCACCAAGGTCTGAGCCGAAGCCTGCCTCTGTAATACAGTAATCGCCGAGCTTTAATGCAAGCTTTGTAGCTCTTATTGAGTTGCAGCCATGAGCAATGTTCGCAAACGGACCGCCATGAATAAAAGCAGGGGTATTTTCAAGAGTCTGCACAAGATTAGGCTTTAATGCATCTTTTAAGAGAGCAGTTATAGCACCGCATGCACCTAAATCTCTTGCAAAAACAGGTTCTCCCTTTAGGTTGTATGCAACAAGAATATTTCCTATACGTTCTTTAAGGTCTGACAGGTCTGTTGCAAGGCAAAGAATAGCCATTATTTCGGAAGCAACTGTAATCTGGAAACCGTCCTCACGAGGAATACCGTTAACCTTGCCGCCAAGACCGATAATAATGTTTCTCAATGCACGGTCATTCATATCAAGGCAGCGTTTGAACATTATTCTTCTTTGGTCTATTTGAAGTTCATTTCCCTGCTGCATGTGATTGTCAATCATAGCGCAGAGCAGATTATTTGCAGAAGTAATTGCGTGCATATCGCCTGTGAAGTGGAGGTTTATATCCTCCATAGGTACAACCTGAGCATAACCGCCGCCTGCTGCACCGCCTTTGATTCCGAAAACAGGGCCAAGAGATGGTTCACGAAGAGCAAGCATAGCCTTTTTGCCGATTTTAGCCATAGCTTCCGCCAATCCTACACTTACAGTAGTTTTGCCTTCTCCTGCAGGAGTTGGATTAATTGCAGTAACAAGTATAAGCTTTCCGTCATTTTTAAAAGCGAGCTTTGAGTAAAGAGTTTCAGAAAGTTTAGCCTTGTAGTGACCATAGGGTTCAAGCTCATCAGCAGAAATTCCGAGTTCATCGGCAATTTCATTAATTTTTTTCATTTTTGCATTCTGAGCAATTTCAATATCTGATAACATGGCATAATACCTCCAAGATTATAATATCATAAAGATAACTATTTCTTATTATATCATTTTTCAGCATAAAAAGCAAGTAAAATGCAAAAAACAAAATATATAGGCAGCATTAAAAAAATAAGGCAACACCGCACAATCTTTGTGCGATATTGCCTTAGCGTCAGTGATTATGCGGTGTTGCCTTTATTAAGAACTAAACTGACTTTTATAGTCTGTTATTCATACCAATTCTCGAGTTTTAAGTCACTTTATTAAGAACTAAACTGACTTTTATAGAGGTTTGCATAAAATCCGTTCATATCTATTAACCGGTCATGATTTCCCTGTTCAATAATATTACCATTTTTCATTACAAGAATAACGTCTGCATTCTTGATTGTTGAAAGTCTGTGAGCTATTATAAAGCTTGTTTTGCCTTTCATCAGCTTTTCAAACGATAATTGTATTTTTTGTTCTGTTCTAAGGTCAATACTGCTTGTTGCCTCATCAAGTATAAGCATAGGAGGATTCATAAGCATTATTCTTGCAATACAAATAAGCTGTTTCTGACCTTGCGAAAGTCCGCTGTCCTCACTTATAATTGTATCATATCCTTCGGGAAGTCTTTTTATAAAGCTGTGAGCATAAACTGCTTTTGCGGCTGCTTCTATTTCCTCTTGAGAAGCATTTTCTTTTCCGTATGCGATATTTTCAGCAACTGTTCCCGTAAATATCCATGTTTCCTGCAAAACCATTCCGAATGAACTTCTCAGACTGTTTCTTGTAATATTGTTTACATTTTTGTCTGACAATGTGATTTTTCCGCTGTCAATATCATAAAACCTGAGCAGCAGATTGATAATGGTAGACTTTCCGCAGCCTGTAGGGCCAACAATTGCAATTTTTTGTCCTTGCCTAACACTTAGATTGAAATTTTGGATAAGCTTTACTTCAGGTACATAAGAAAAGTTAACATTTTCAAAGCTTAAACAGCCATTGCAGTTTTTGAGTTCTTCTTTGTCGGAATCATCGGAAACTTCTGTTTCGTCAAGTACCGCAAATACTCTCTGAGCTGAAGCAACTGCATTCTGAAGCTCTGCAACTACTCCTGAAATCTCATTGAACGGCTTTGTATACTGATTTGAATATGCTAAAAAGCTTGAAAGCTTGCCGACAGACATTACACCGATAAATTTAAATGAACCGATTGCTCCCATAGCCCCCATAAATCCGATTGCGGCATATATAAGTCCGTTAACAAATCGTGTTGAAGGGTTTGTCATTGAGGAATAAAATGTTGCCTTAGCTCCTATTATACCAAATTCTTTATTGATTTTTGAAAAGCGTTCTTCTGCTCTGTCCTCATACACAAAAGCCTTGACAACCTTTTGATTTCCTATAAGTTCTTCGTTTAGTCCTACCATTTCACCTCTTAATTTAGACTGCTTTATAAATGTGTCACGAGATAGCTTTGTGATACCGGACGCAACAAAGAATGAAAGCGGCGTAAGAAGTATTACGATTATTGTTATCTTAACATTTATGGTAAGCATAAAAATTATTGTTCCAATTATTGTGACAATTCCGCTGAAAAGCTGAGTAAAGCCTTGTAAAAGTCCGTCGGATATAATTTCAATGTCATTAATAACTCTGCTTGTAAGCTGTCCTTTTTGTGTACCGTCAATATATTTTAGCGGAACTTTTTGAAGCTTTGCAAAAATATCACATCTCATATCTCTTATTGTATTAAATGACAATTTGTTTGTACACAAGCTCATAAGCCACTGAAATAAAGTGCTTATAAGAACTGCCGAACCAAGCATAAAAGCTACTTTTATAAGTCTGTTGAAGTTTACATTGTCCTTTCCTATTGCACAATCGACAGCCTCTCCGATAAAAATAGGAACGGAAAGAGAAAATGCAACACTTATAACTGCAAAAATTACAGTCAGCACAAAAAACAGCTTATATGGCTTTGTATACTTCATTACACGTTTAAGCGTTTTAAGCATCTTCATTTTCCTCCTTATTTGAAAGCTGGGAATTATAAATCTCACTGTAAACATGACAATTCTCGAGCAGTTCACTATGCTTTCCCATTCCTACAATTTTGCCGTCGTCCATTACGATGATTTTGTCTGCATCTTTAAGTGATGTAGCTCTTTGAGATACCATAACAATTGTTGTATCTTTCATTTGTTCACGTATTGCATGACGAAAGGCAAGGTCAGTTGAGTAATCCAATGCACTTGTGCTGTCATCAAGGATTATAATTTCAGGTTTTCCGACAAAAGCTCTTGCAATTGAAAGACGCTGTTTTTGTCCGCCTGACAAGTTTTTTCCGCCCTGAGAAATAGGAGTATCCAGCTTTTGAGGTAGTTTTTCAACAAATTCCCATGCCTGTGCTGTTTTAAGTGCAGTTATTATTTCTTCGTCATCAGCATCTGCCTTTGCCCACTTCATATTTTCTCTTACAGTGCCTGTAAATAAAACAGCTTTTTGCGGTACAACGCCTATGGATTTTCTAAGTGTATCCGTATCATAATTTTTTACATTTTCTCCGCAAATTACAATTTCTCCCTGAGTTGCGTCATAAAATCGGGGGATAAGATTGACCAGTGTTGACTTCCCACTTCCTGTACCTCCGATAATTCCAAGCATCTCTCCCTTTTTTATCTCAAACGATATATTTTCAAGAGATTTATCTCCTGCACCATTATAGGTAAATGAAACATTTTTAAATTCTATAGAATTTTTATAATCATTTTTATTTATGTTATCAATTTTACCTGAACAAATGTCAGGCTTACAGTCAAATACCTCATTTATTCTGTTTGCTGAGGCAATTGCCTTAGTAAATATTACAAGCAGATTTGCAAACACAACAAGCGTCAAGGAAATCTGTGTTATATAGTTGACAAATGCTGTAAGCTCACCCTGAGTAAGACTTCCTGAGTTTATTCTGAGTCCACCGAACCAAATAACTGCAACTATTGCCAGATTCATTATCATAAAGCTGACAGGATTAAGTATTGCAGATATTTTTCCTGCAATCATCATATTATCAGTAAGCTCATTGCAGGCTTTGTTAAACTCGTCGATTTCCTCCTGCTGACGTGAAAAGACTCTTATAACACGAGTTCCTTCAAGATCCTCTCTTGTTATTGTTGCGGCTTTATCAAGCTTTTGCTGAGTTTTTTTGTACAGCGGTATGGTTCTGGACATTATAATATATATTATAAATGATACTATAGGAGTTACTATAAGAAAAATTACAGATAATTTCAGGTCTATGGTCATTGCCATTACAGCGGCTCCTATGATAAGAAAAGGTGCTCTTACCGCAAGCCTGATAAACATATTCACTCCGCCCTGAACTGTATTCGTATCATTGCTGAGTCGGTTTATAAGTGACGCTACACCTATTTTGTCAATACCGCTGTATGACAGGCTGTTTATATGCTTATACAAAGCTGTTCTGAGTTCTGTACCAAATCCGAATGCACATTTAGCTGCAAGATATTGGCAGGTTAATGCAAATCCAAGTCCGCATATTCCTAAAATTACAATAACTATACTCATTTTCAGAATATAATCACTATCATTGTTTCCGATTCCGTTATCAATGATTTTAGCCATAACTATTGGCACAATAAGCTCGAATATAGCTTCAAGCAGTTTAAAAAAAGGTCCTAAGATAAGTTCTTTTTTATAATTTTTTAAAAATCTGAAAAGTTTTCTCATAATTCCTCCAAAAATAAAGGTAAGAATGCACAAGATTTATTGCATTGCTATGCTATAATATGCCGCATAAACAAGATAAAACGCTCTGCAAGAGAGCGTCTTAAATTATATTGTTATTCCGTTTTCGGTAAGAAGTTTTCTTGCTGATTCAACTGAATCAATTCCCTCAGCATTTTTTACAGGAGCAAATTCATTTTTTCTTTCAACTTCAAAAGCAAGACAGCTATCCTGTCTTTTTACCATATCAAGAACCAATGTTTCGTATTTATATCCGTTTTCTTTGCTTGGCTGTATAAAATTACCGCTTTCATTCATGTAAGGTATTTTCTTTTTCGCAATATGAAGTGGCATTTCTTCATCAATAATCTGTTCCAGATTTTTAACCTTAAAGAGATAATTTAATATTACTCCGTAATTGTATGAAAGACGGCCGTCATTTTCTCGTCTTTGTATCATTTCGTCTGTCATTTCATAGTATTCAACGATAGACGGTTTACCGTCCTCAAGACAAAGAACTCCAACCTTTTCATCAGGAGCTGCCTTACTTACAACCTTGCTTCCGGATTCACAGCCGCATGCTATTGTTGCTCCGATAAATACAGGGTCAGCCATTTTCTGAAGAACGTTGTCTACAGCAAAAACATTCAGCCATTCTATTCCTGCATCTTTTATCTTGCTAAGCAATCCAGCCCTTGCAAATGAGGTAAACCAACCGCCATTTCCGTTAGGTGACATTGATATTTTATCATGATTTTCCATTAGTATGCGTCCTGAAAAGTCAGTAGACGGAGCCATATCCTGAATAAAAAATGTTATATATTCTTTTTTATATCCGAAATAATTTTTTTCTTTTAAAAATTCTCTTGTGTCATCATAGTTTTTTTCACTTGTCATTATAAAAAGAGGAATCCATGCTTCAGCTTTATCAACAACTTTTTTCAAATTGTTTATAAGACATTCAAATATATAAAGCTCCTTGTTGACTCCTATATTATACATACCCTTTGGCTTGTCGAACCCCAAGCGTGTACCCTGACCTCCTGCAAGAAGAATTGCACCGATTTTTCCTTTTTTTATAGCGTCAATTCCTACCTGTTCAAATTCGTTTTTTCGGTTGTTTATTTCGTCAATGGTCAATGCACCGAGAGGCTCAATTTTTCCTTTTTCATCTGCACAATCATTATTATGACCAATTACAGATAAATCAAGCAGTTCAATCTGAGAAAGCAAAGATTTTTTCCCTTCATCTGTTAATTCATCATAATATTTCAGCAGATGTGTCTGATTGTATTTTTCAAGTTTTTCATACGCTTCCTGATAAGTCAATTCAAATTCCTCCAATTCTCAAGAGCAAATTAATGTGCAGATTAATTTGCTTTTATAAAATTCTTGCCACAAAAAGAGTGCCATCAAAAAATATATACACTTATACGAAAAGAATCTGTATTTCTTTGTGCGGTATTGCCTTAAAAGAAATATCCCTATGCTTGAAATTATATCATACACAATTAAAAAAATCAACTATTAAATAAAAAATAGACAGAACTTATAAAAATCAACAAGCATCTTTGTGTGGTGTTGCCCTTAATCTCTCCACATTTTTCTATATGAGAAACAAGTTAAGTTTTCAATTTTTTTAAATTGTCTTGCAAAGTAGCTTTGGTCATTAAAACCGCATAAATGTGCTATTTCCTCAACAGTTTTATCAGTAAATCTCAAAAGCTCCTTACCATAATTTATTCTTGCAGTAATTATCTGCTGAAAAATAGTCTTACCATATAATTTTTTAAACTCTCGTGTAAGATAAAACTTACTTATGTAAAACTGTGATGACAATTCATCAAGAGAAATATCAGAATTAAAATTTCTGTTTATGTAATCGTAAACCGCTGAAAGCTTTTTATTAAGGGCTGAATCGCAGTCGTTTGTTTCCTTATTTACAGTAAGCACATAGGTAAGCAGTTCCATAATTAATTTGGACGTTATAACTTCCGTATTTACATCATTATATTCATTTATATTTATTATTTCAGTTATAACAGATACGATTCTGTCAAACATAATTGATTTGAAAACATTTTTGTACTGGGATAGAAAAAGCTCATAATACTGCTGTGACATTCCACCGTTAAAATGAATCCATACAATTTCCCATGGATCATTTTCGTCACTTTTGTAAAAATGGGGTGTTCGGCAGTCTATGAAAAAACATTCACCCTTTGAAATATTATATGTTTTATCACTTATAGTAAGACTGCCATTTCCCTCAACTACAGCGGCAATTAAATAAGAATCAAGATTTTGTCTTTGTGACCTTGCTGCATCAATTGCTTTAAGATAGCCTGTTTCCTGCATGTAAAAAAAAGTCTGCTTTGCTGCGGAACTTGGTGTATTTATAATTCGCTTTGAAAATTTGCTTTTAAATAGGTCGTTTTCATTTTGACTCATAATAATATCTTCTCTTTACATAGAATTATTAGGGCAACACCGCACAGCGTTGCCTTAATAGGAATAATTTTACATTATTTTTATTACTTTGTCAATATTATTTACGATAAATTATCTTAAAGAAACAATAACTGCAATTAGAATCCCTGCCAATATTGCTGCTATTGAAGAATATACAAAGGTTTTTCTTACAAAAGCTTTTCTTTTGTTTTCATAATCAGTTTCCAATCCGATAAGGCTTATATATCTCTGTACTTCTGATTGTGCAATGCTGTCCGGAAGCTGACTGACGTTCGGTTTGAGATAAAATATAGCCTTTTCAAAATAAATGCTTTGCGGATTGTTAATTTCAATAATCCTCTTATTTACTCCTTTAATCATATTTCCTCCATTAACACTTCTACATAACAATAATTATGCGGTGCTGCCATTGCCAAATTTTACAATGAATTCAACTAAATTATAGGCAGATTTTCAAGCTCATATACAAAAGGTAGAAAATTTATTGTTTAAATATATGTTGAAAACTCTGTTGAAGAAGTTGAAAGATTATTGATTTGCTGTTGAAAATCTTGTTGAATTGGTGGAAAAGTCACTTTTGAAACTGTTAAAAGCTTGTTTGTGAAAAAATTGTTAACGTCGGATAATTTTTATTACTGTAAGTAATTAGTTTTTTCAGCATAAAAAATAAACAATTTTTTAATCGTATTATTGGTTATTTTATCAATTGATTTTTTTATCTACAGTATTTCGTTGTTTAACCTTATATAATGGAAAAGATACTGCTGTGCAATTCCTCCTTTTGAAACTGCAAATTCAGGCAGACCTTCCGGATAGAATTTTGCCATTACTCTTTTTATCCATACATCAATCGGAAATGCCTCTGTTCTGTACATTCCGAAAAGCAGCACACACTCTGCAACCTTTGGTCCAACGCCTTTAATGGTCATCAAGGTGTTTCTTGCCTGCTGAATATCCATTTTTTTAACGTCTTCCAGATTTACAAGTCCTGATGACACTTTTTCTGCCGCATCAATCAGATATTTTGCTCTGAATCCACTTCGCAGGTATTCAAGACTTTCTACAGTTTCTGCCGCCAGCTGCTGAGGGGTTGGAAAAGCTCCGTAATGTTCACACAGACGTTCAATAATTCCCTTTATTCTGGGAATATTATTATTCTGTGAAATAATAAATGAACAAAGTGACTCCCAGCTGTCCTGCTTAAGAAGTCTTATTCCGCCCGCAAATTCACAAGCCTTTTTCAAAGTTTCGTCTGCTGAAAATATATCTTTAATTTTACTGTAATCAGTGTTAAGGTCAAAATAGTCAACCCATATATTAAGAAAATCATTTTCTGTTGTGTTATGAAATATAAATTTATCTCCGGATTTTGAGATTTTCAGATTTGTATTTAAAAAAGTTCCAATATATGTAACGTCATATTCTGATTCGATTCGTTTCCAGCGGAATGCCTGTCCGCAGTCAAGGGTTTCGTCCAAGTCAAAGTCATTCTGCCAAAGGTAAATGTCATTTTGGTTAACTTCATATTTCATTTTCATATCTCCTGAATTACTACTTGATTTTTTTATTAAATTATAATAGAATATTAATTAGAATACAATAGTTAGGAATGATTTTTTTGAAGAAATTTTTTTCACTTTTTTTAACTGCTGCCATTTTAAGCGGATTTACTGTTGGTTGTAACAGCAAGGTCAACAGTACATCTTCTCAATCTAAAAAAAGCTCTGAATCATCGGCAAATGCAGAAGATACAGAGACTGTTACAGAACCGACCGAACCAAAGGTGAGGAATATTCAGACAGCTGAGGGAACGTATATTTATGATTATGCAAAAGTATTATCCGATGATGAATTTAAAAGCTGCAATGACTATGCAGGCTGGATATATAAAGAATATCTGATTAATGCTGCGGTTGTTACCACAAATACTTTGGACGGGCTTTCTGCCGAAGAATATGCCGAACAAGCTTATACTCAGATTTATGAAGGAAAAGGCAGCGGATTGTTAATATTGATAAACAATGATACAAATAATGATATAATTTATAAAAAAGGCAGTTGTCTGAATTACATAAATGAATCAAATCAGAATGACGCTCTTTTTACAGCTACTAAGAAAATTGTTGAAGAAAATAATTATGGAGCTGCTGTTTCGGAACTTCTGAAACTTGCAGAAAGCTGTCCCATGTATATTTTTGATAACAGCAATGTTTTTACAGCAGAACAGCTTACACAGCTTGAGGAGCTTTGCGGCAGTTCAAACATATCGGTTCTTGCAACAAGCAACGGCACTGATATCTCAAATGAAGAATTGGGCAGACAGTATTTTGACAGACATTATTCCGCAGATGAGAAATCTGACAAGGTTATGATCGTACTTGACGTATTATCAAATACTTTTACGATTATTTCCGATAAAAACGTATCAATTTCAAATGATGTAATCAAATCAGCTGAATCATCAGCAGAAAAGCATGATTATCAGACAGGCGTGACTGATTTGATTAATGCTTTAAAATGAGTAAAGGCAATACCGCATAAAGCTTATGCGGCAGAAACGCAGATATATTTCTCGTCAGATTGCATAGAACCTTTGAAAGAATACTGTTATGTGGTGAGAAAATTATGTGTAATATGACGGAAAATCTGCAAGTTTATGACCTGCAAAGTCTTTTGACGTGCTTTGTGCGGTGTTGTCTGAAATTTTTTACGGTATAATCATAATTATTAGGAGGCAGAAATGGACGCATACAATCTTGCATTATGTGCAGTTGCAGGAGGACTGCTTGATTTATGTGCTTTAGTGTTGATTTTATGTGCATATAAAGAGAAAAAAACAGGGCGGAAACGCTGGTATAAAATAAGCGGAGATATGGAGCTTGTTGAAAAAGGTGCATCATATTCGCTTGAATGTGACGAAATAATTATTGGCAGACATGCTTCGGCTGATATAAGACTTATGGATATGTCAGTATCAAGGTATCATGCAGTATTGACTGTATCAAACGGAATATGGGTCATAACTGATTTAGGCTCTAAGTCAGGTCTTTATATAAACGGAAGAAGGGTAAAACAGTCACGTTTGTATGAGAATGATTTAATAAAGTTTGGAAATTACAAGCTTATCTTCAGAAAAAGGAGAAATCAGAATGTATAAAAACGGACTTTCCTATATCAGTTCATCATTGTTCGTTCTTCTGGCACATTTTGCAATGCTTGCAGTGGTTTTCTTTAATGGAAATTATGAGGATACATCAGTTGTATTAAAGCTTGCGGAAATTGTAATAGGATTTGATCTGGTATATTTTATAGTAATGCTTTTCTATAAGCAAATGACGTATTCAATAGATTTTATGCTTTTGCTTGTACTTAACATGAGCTTGATTTTCCAATCCTGTTTCGGCGGAGTCGGATTGGCAGCAAAGCATCTTATAACCTGTATAGCAGCAATAATAGCCTGTCGTGCAGGATATTTGCTTTGCAGAAACCATAAGTGGATACAGACAAAGAAAAAATACATATTTGCGGCAAACATTATAATTATATTATGTATACTTACTCTTACAGGAAGCCGAAGTATGTGGATTGATTTGGGAGTAATTACAATTCAGCCGTCTGAATTTCTTAAACCTGCATTTATTCTTGCCTGTTCGACTTCTGTAATGGAACAGCAGAATAAAACAAGGATACTGGGTTTTAACATAGTCAAGACAAATGCGGCACTTCTCGGACTTATAATTTTAATAGTCGGATTGCAGTGGTGGTGCAGGGATTTGGGAAGCTTGCCGACTTTTATTGCGATTTACGGATGCGGAATGGTTTTCAGACTTTGCTATCCAAAAGCAAAGCTTTCCAAAAAGCTGATAATCGGGATAGGTGCTGCCGCTGCTTGTGCAGTTATAGCCGCACTTAAATTTGCACCTGCTTATGTTCAGGACAGACTTAATGTTGATATATGGAGTGACAAAACAGGAAACGGCTATCAGCAGTGCAGAGCGTTGATTGCAATAGCAGAGGGCGGTTGGTTCGGAAAGGGAGCAGGTCATGGTTCATTATATGAAGTTGCCGCTTCTGAAACGGACATAGTTTTTTCGTCTATTTGTGAAGAATGGGGATTGTTGTTTGCATTAATGATGATAATTGTAATAATTATTATGCTGATGCTGCCGCTTATCAATCCTCCCCGTTCATATTTTCATGTAACAATGACTACAGGTGTGTGTGCAGCATTTATTGTACAAATGGCATTGAATATTTTTGGTTCATGCAATATGATACCGTTTACAGGAGTTACAATCCCTTTTATCTCGCAGGGCGGAAGCTCTATGGTTACAAGCGGATTTATGATAGGCATGATTATAGCAGGTCAGTCGCCTGTATTTAAGCGGCCTAAAGCAAAGAAGAAATCAACGGCAAATGGAGGAAGAAAATGAAAAGTATAAAAAGAGGTCAGCGTATTATAACGTTTATCCTGCTTTTTTTCATTATCGGAATGGGAATGCTTGTATATAAAATACAAACAGAAGCGTCATTTTATATGTCTAACAGCAGTAATAAGTCAATAGGAATGGTTTATGATAAAAACGGTGACGTGCTTTTTGACGGCTCGGAGGATTTCTCAAAATATGAAGCAGGACACTTTACCGATGTCGGAAATATTATCGGTGATAATATGGGTCAGATGTCCAATACGCTTGTAGCAAGAAATATCGAAAAGTTAAACAACTACAGTTTTGCATCGGGACTTGTAAAAAGCGGAGGCAAAGCGGCTATATATTCCACATTAAATCACAAGGCAAACAGGGCAGTTTATGATTCTTTCGGCGACAGAAAAGGCTGTGCGGTTGCGTATAACTATATGACGGGTGAAATACTGATTTGTGTGAGCCGTCCGTCATTTGACATTACTCAAGGATATGATAACATAGCTGAATTTGAAAGCGGTACGTTAATGTGCAAAAATATGTATGGAACAGTTCCGGGGTCAACACAAAAGGTTGCTACACTTATTGCAGGACTTGAAATAATGGGCAAGGACAAACTTTTTGATAAGCATTTCAGCTGCAGCGGTGTTTATCTGAATAAAAGTGGGCAGGAGATAAAATGCCACAATCTCTATGGGCATGGAGAACAAAATATTGTTCAAGCATTTGCAAACAGCTGTAATCCGTTCTTTGCACAGCTTATAGAAGATCCTGATATGCCTCTTGGGAGCATTGAAAAGGTGTTCAGATCATTGGGATATGCTGTAAATAGTGATGAAGAGAAATATATTGACATTAACGGTATCAAATGCGAAAAGGCGTCAACAACGCTTACTGATTCCTATGATTTCAATACACAGTGGGGATGTATTGGACAGGGTGAAACTCTTATAAGTCCTGTACAAATGATGATCTGGCAGAGTGCTGTTGTTAATGAAAGCGGAAAAACTACTAACCCTTACATGATTGATCATGTCACTGATGTAAATGGAAAGGTGAAAGAAAAAGCCAAAACGTCTTACAGCGACCTTTTGTTTGCACCTACAACTGCAAGTGCGGCAAAGGAGGTTATGCTTGAAAACGGAAAGAATTATATAAACAGCATATCGGGATACGAAATAGGAGTAAAAAGCGGTACTGCACAGGTCAAGAACGGTGATGAGGAAAATTCGCTCCTTACAGGCTTTGTGAATGATAAGCGAAACCCGATAGCATTTTGTGTTATGATTGAGGATAAAAACGGCGGAAATGTGAAAACTGAAACAATAACCAAAATTCTGCTTGATTCACTTTGTTTGTGATTTGTTAAAAATCAACAACACTTTGGGTAAATATTGGGAATAATATATAAAAATCAATAAAATGCTTGTAAAAAGATATGAAATATGGTATACTTTAATCATAATATTTATGGCTTTGGGTTCATAGAACCGAAAGTCCTAAAGGAGGAACTAATATGAATGTTAAAATTACATCCAAAAAAATGGTTACACCACAAAATTTTACAGAGTATGCAGAGCAGAGGCTTTCAGCAAAGCTCGATAAGTTTTTCGGAGATGATGCGGACGCTAAAATTACACTTTCTGAATTTAAAAATCAGATCGTGGTTGAGCTTACAGTTAAATTTAACAATATGATATACAGAGCAGAACAGTCTGCAATTGATAAAGAGGACGCTCTTGATGCTTCAATCGACAAAATTATCAGACAAATCAGAAAGAATAAAACAAAGATTGAAAAACGTCTGAAAGATACAGCGTTTAAGGAAACTTTTGCTGAAGCTGTGCCTGAACAGTCTGATTATGAGGTTATAAAGCATAAGAAGTTTGAAATGCGTCCTATGGATGTTGATGAAGCTATCCTTCAGATGAATATGCTCGGACATAATTTCTTCATGTTCTCAAATGCCGCTACAGGCTGCATTAATGTAGTTTATAAGCGTGCAGAAGGAAATTATGCAGTTCTTGAGCCGAATGAAATATAATTTTATTACTGAAAAACATAAATATATGAGAACTCGTACCAATAGGCTGTAGCACATATTTGTACAAGTTCTGAAAAGTAATAATCGAAAGGTTTTGCATAATATTTTCTTAAGGCACTACCACACAAAGCACGTCAAAAGACTTTGTACGTCATAAACTTGCAAATTTTCCGTCACATTACACATAATTTTCTCACCATATGACAGTATGCCTTTAAAAATTCTATGCAATCTGACTAAAAATATATCTGCGTTTCTGACACACAATCTTTATGCGGTGTTGCCTTAAACTTATTGTTCGTCGGGTTTGTCGGCGGCTTGTTGCCTTGTCTTAATTGGTTTTCCATAAAAATATAAGAAGCTGCCCGTTGTACTTGACGTAATAAAAATAATATTACATAGTTTGCGGGATACAATTTCAGTATCCCGTTTTTTTATAATTCGATAACGATTATAGATTATAAATATATAAAGGAGAGTTATTATGGATAAAAATATCGAAAGTATTATTTTGAAACGCATTAACAGAACTGCTGAAAACCTGAAAAAGAATAATATGGATTTTTATTATGCTCCTACAAAGGAAGATGTAAAGGGAATTGTAAAAAATCTGCTTAAAAATGGAGATGTTGTAACTCATGGCGGTTCAATGACTCTTAAGCAATGCGGTATAACCTCACTTCTTAATTCAGGTGACTATAAATACATTGACCGTTCTGCTGTTGACGAGGATAAACTGGAACAGGTTTACAGGGCATCTTTTTCTGCTGATGTTTACCTTACAAGTGCAAATGCTATAACAGAAAGCGGTGTGCTTTATAATGTTGACGGCAACAGCAACAGAATTGCGGCAATTGCATATGGACCAAAAACAGTTATTGTTGTAGCAGGATATAATAAAATTGTAAAGGATCTTGATGAGGCAATTTTAAGGGTAAAAAGAGATGCGGCACCGCCTAACTGTCAGCGTCTTGGAAATGCAACATACTGCTTTAATACAGGAGAATGCGTTTCAATCAAAGATAAAGCAGCAAGTGAAATGTGTGACGGCTGTTCAAGTGATGACAGAATTTGCTGCAATTATCTTGTATCTGCATTTCAGCGTCATAAGGGAAGAATCAAGGTTATTATCGTTGGGGATACTTTGGGTTACTGATAAACTAAGGCAGTGTTGAATGAAAATGGCACTGCCTTTATTTGCAGGTCATGAAAAATTTTAATTAACATATTGCTTTTTTTTATTTAATGTAGTATAATAAGTTTGTTGGGTGTATTTGCACCTTTGAAATGAAAATTCAGGAGGAAATAATAATTATGTTAGTTTCAGCTAAAGAAATGCTTACAAAGGCAAGAGAAGGAAAGTATGCAGTTGGTCAGTTCAATATCAACAACCTTGAATGGACAAAGGCTATTCTCCTTACAGCTCAGGAATGCAATTCACCTGTAATTCTCGGTGTATCAGAGGGTGCAGGCAAGTATATGTGCGGTTATAAGACAGTTGTCGGAATGGTTAAGGGTATGATTGAAGAACTCGGAATTACTGTTCCTGTTGCTCTCCACCTCGACCACGGTTCATTTGAAGGAGCTAAGGCTTGCATCAATGCAGGTTTCTCATCAGTAATGTTTGACGGTTCACATTATCCAATCGAAGAAAACATTGCTAAGACAACAGCTCTTGTAAATGCTTGTGATGTTCTCGGCATTTCTCTTGAAGCTGAAGTTGGTTCAATCGGCGGTGAGGAAGACGGCGTTATCGGTGCAGGCGAATGTGCAGATCCTAAGGAATGCAAGCAGATTGCAGACCTTGGAGTTACAATGCTTGCAGCAGGTATTGGTAATATTCATGGTAAATATCCTGAAAACTGGGCAGGTCTTTCATTTGAAACTCTTGAAGCAGTTAAGAAGGAAGTTGGCGATATGCCATTAGTTCTTCACGGCGGTACAGGTATTCCTGAGGACATGATCAAGAAGGCTATTTCACTTGGCGTTGCAAAGATCAATGTTAATACAGAGTGTCAGCTTTCATTCCAGGCAGCTACAAGAAAGTACATTGAAGAAGGCAAGGATCTTCAGGGTAAGGGCTTTGACCCAAGAAAGCTTCTTGCTCCAGGTTTTGAGGCTATCAAGGCTACTGTTAAGGAAAAGATGGAACTTTTCGGAAGCGTAAACAAGGCATAATTATATGTATGTTAACAGGGGTTGATCGAAAAGGTCAACCCCTTATTTATGTTTTAGGCAATACAATACAGACCACGTCTAAAGACATTGTGCAGTGCTGCCTTAGAAACTATGCTGCCCATTAATTAAAGAGTTCTAAAGGATCGATGAAATCACCGTTTTGGATAACCTCAATGTGAAGATGCGGATCAAGTCCGCTTTCAATATCAGCCGTATCACTTACAGAGCCGATTATATCTCCTGCTTTTACTGAATTTCCCTCCTGAACAGGAAGTTCCTTTGCAAGCCCGCAGTATTTGCTTACATAACCGTTTCTGTGGTCAACAATAACAACAGTTCCCCATAATGGATCATCATTTATTCCGATAACTTCTCCGCTGCCTATTGAAAATACATCATCACCAATATTTGCGGCAATATCAACGCCGTTATGAGTTTGCCATGAACCTGTGGTTGTATTTTTTACAAGCTCAGTGCCGCTGAAAAGATTGATGATGTTTGAAATGTCGGCGAGAGGAGCCTGATATGCTGCTGAATGTGTGGCAGTTTCTTCAGCAGGGATTTCTTCAACTACAATATTGGCAGCAGGTAATGTTGCAGCCATTGTGGTTTCGGTTACGGTTGATGTGGTTTGAAATGTAGTAGTTGAAATGGACGTTGTAGTAAAAATTACAGTTGTTTGTTTAGGTATATTTGTTTGATTGCGGTCAACAGCAGCTTCTGATACTGAAGTCTGAGGCTTTGTTTCCTTTCGCTTATCTCCTTGAGAATATGAGAAATAACATGCTGATCCAATCATTAACGCACTTATACCGAGTGCTGTATAGAACCCTTTAGATGATTTGCCTGATTTGGAATTTGAAAAAATATTTTTGTTCACATTAACACCTCCGATTATATTTTGAACGAATAAATTTGTTTTATACGCAAAATATAAAAATCAGGAAGATTGTTTTCTATATCACTCCAGAAATTATGGCAGCACCACGCAAATTTTATGGGGTGCTGTATAAAAGGAGAAGTAAAATGAAAAAAGTTATTTTTTTTGATATTGACGGAACTATTGTAACAGAGGATGAGCGAGCGTTAATACCTGAAAGTACAGTCAGAGCAATAAAAAAAGCTCGTGAAAACGGGAATTACACATTTATAAATACAGGACGTACTATATTTAACGTTCAGGACAGAATAAAAAATCTTGGATTTGACGGCTTTCTTTGCGGATGCGGAACATATATTGAGTGCAATGGCGAAGAAATATTGTATCATACTATGCCGTCTGATATTTGTCATGAAATCGTAGAATTGGTAAGGGAATGCAAAGCTATTCCGCTGTATGAAAGACGTGATAATGTTTTCTTTGACTCTGAGCTTCAAAGCAACGAACAGCTTGAAATGTTCAGAAACGGCTTTTTAAAGCTTGGATTTGATGTTACACTTTCTATAAATGAACCTGATTTTCATTTTGATAAATTTGTTGTTTGGTGTGATGAAACAACAAATGCAGAATTATTTAAGGAAAAAGCGTCTAAGTATTTTTCTGTAATTGACCGTGGAAATGGACTTTTTGAAAATGTACCGTTAGGATATTCAAAAGCAACTGCAATTGATGTAATATTGAAACGTCTTGGAATTGAGCTGAAAAACGCCTATGCAATCGGTGACAGTACAAATGACCTGCCAATGCTTGAAGCTGTACCGAACAGTATAGCTATGGGCGGAGGAAAGGCTATTCATAACTATGTATCTTTTATTACAAAGGATATTGAAGATGACGGAATAGAATTTGCATTAAAACATTTTAATATTATTTAGTGAAATGGTATAAGATTGGTCAACATTTTGCAATTGTTCATTTTTTGCTGACTTTTTTTGTATGTCTGAACAATTGAAAAAAAGCTTATATTGTGGTATAATTGGTACTTGGGATATAATGGCAGTGAAAAAGTTTTTATAAAATGCTGACCGAAAATTGCGGTGCTGCCAATAAAATTATGAGAGGAATAGCATTTATTGTTTAAAGGTAATATCATACAAATATTATACGGTATTACCTTGATAAATGCTGAAAAGATGAATGAATATTGTAGTTGCACAATCCGGTGGACCAACCTGCGCTATTAATGCTTCACTTGCAGGAGTTTTTAAGAGAGGCTGTAAATCTGATAAAATTGACAAAATTTATGGTTCGATTAATGGAATAAACGGAATTATCAGGCAAAATCTTGTTGATTTATCTGATTATATTAAAAGTGAAGAAGATATTAAGCTTTTAATAGATACTCCGTCAACAGCTTTGGGTTCATGCCGATATAAGCTTGCTGAGTGCGAAAAGGATGAAACTGATTATAAGAAAATCGTTGAGTGCTTAAAAAAGTATGATATAGGAATGTTCTTTTATATTGGCGGAAATGACTCAATGGATACGGTTATGAAGCTTTCAGCTTACTTCTCTGAAAATAATATTGATATTAAAGTTATAGGCATTCCAAAAACAATTGATAATGATTTGTGCGGTACAGACCATAGTCCCGGATTTGGTTCTGCTGCTAAGTATGTTGCGGCAACAATGCAGGAAATTATTCGTGACAGTAGGGTTTACAGCGTAAAATCGGTAACTATCGTAGAGATTATGGGCAGACATGCAGGGTGGCTTACTGCTTCGAGCTGTTGCCTTAGAGCAAACGGAGAGATTGCTCCGCATCTTATTTATTTGCCTGAGGTTCATTTCAGTACAGAGAAATTTCTGGAAGATGTAAAGCGTATCCAGAGTGAACATGATGCTGTTATCGTTGCAGTATCAGAGGGTGTTCGCACTGAGGACGGAAGCTTTGCTGCTGAGGAGTTTCAGTCACAGAAAAGTGATGCTTTTGGACATCAGTATCTTTCAGGAATCGGAAAATGTCTGGAAAATATAGTATCTAAGGAGCTTAACTGCAAGGTTCGTTCTATTGAGCTTAACGTTATGCAGAGATGCAGTTCCCATATTGCGTCATTAACTGACCTGTGTGAATCCGAAGAAATAGGAGAAGCTGCTGTTGAGGCTGCACTGGATGGAAAGACAGGCAGAATGATGTGTTATAATCGTGACAGCAATTCACCTTATAAGATGCATATAGGTGATATTTCTGTATTTGATACTGCAAATAAGGAACAATATTTCCCGATTGAATGGATAAATTCGGAGCATAATAATGTAACAGATGAGGCACTTGAATATTTCCTGCCGCTTATTCAGGGCGAAACAGAAACGAAAATGAAAAACGGCATGCCGGTACATTTTGTAATAGATTAATTAATTTGCAGATAATCTTATGGTTATCTGCTTTTTTATTTCCAGAATTAAGTTCTAATATTTTCACAAAATATATAATAATTAATATAAGAAAATTAATACAGTGTTAAAATGCACAAAAAACATTGTTGAAAACTGTTAAAGTTTTATTGTGCTTTTTGAAATTTACACATTTCTTTTTATTAATGCAAAAAATACTTGCAGTTTTTTGTGAAATGTGATAAAATATATTGATACTAAAAAATGATAAATATGTTTTTATTGATACGGCAGTTTGATTTTCGGAGTTTTTGTGTTATTTGCTGTGTTGATAATTAAAGGAGTAATTCACTATGGCAAAAATCAAGGTGGCTGTTTTGTTTGGCGGTGCATCAAATGAACATGATATTTCACTTGTTTCGGCTGCAAATGTAATTGAGAGTATTCCAAAAGACAAATATGAGGTAACCTGCATCGGTATTACTAAAAAGGGCAGGTGGCTTTATTATCCGGGAGATACAAAAGATATAAAATCAGGAGAATGGGAACGCAATCCTGACTGTGCTTCTGCTATTATTTCACCTGACCCTATTCATAAAGGAATTATTACAATTGAAAACGGTGATGCTACCGTAAGAAAAATTGACGTTGTTTTCCCTGTTCTTCATGGAAAAAATGGGGAGGACGGTTCTTTGCAGGGACTTCTTGATATGGCAAAGCTTCCTTATGTCGGCTGTGGACTGCTTGCGTCTGCTTCATGTATGGATAAGGCTCATACACATATGATTCTTGATTACAATAATATCAAAACTGCAAAGTGGAGAATGATAACTCAAAGAGATATAAATCATCTTGAAGAACAGTACGAAAAAATTGCTGAGGACCTCAGATTTCCAATGTTTATTAAGCCCGCAAACTGCGGTTCATCAATCGGTATAAATAAGGCAAATGACTTTGAAGAACTTGATGCAGCAGTAAAAACAGCTTTTTCTCATGATAATAAGGTTATAATTGAAGAATTTATAAAGGGCAGGGAACTTGAGGTTGCCGTTTTCGGATATGACAGTCCATTTGCTTCATTTGCAGGAGAAATCAAGGCATGCAATGATTTCTATGATTATGATGCAAAGTATGTGTTGGAGGATTCACAGCTTTGTATTCCTGCTGAACTTGAAAATGAAAAAATGCTTGAAATAAGGGAGATTGCACTTAAAGCGTATAAATGCTTGGGCTGCAAGGGACTTTCGAGAGTTGACTTTTTTCTTACAGAAAACGGAGAGTTTTATCTTAATGAGATAAATACTATGCCCGGCTTTACTTCTATAAGTATGTATCCTAAACTTATGCAGCATTTGGGAATGTCACAATCTTACCTCGTGGATAAACTTATTGAACAGGCAATTGAAAACGCTGATAGGACATATTAATATTTACACAGCGTTTGATATTTCATGTAAATTCGGCGGCTTCAGCCGTAAATGGAGCAGTGCTTTACATACTTCTGTATTGCAGTAACGGAGCTTTTTATGAACAATGATGCAATCGGTGTGTTTGATTCCGGTGTTGGCGGACTTACTGCCGTAAATGAACTTAATAAGCTTATGCCGAATGAAAATATAATTTATTTCGGAGATACAGCAAGAATTCCATATGGCAGCAGAAGCCGTGAAACGGTACTGAAATATGCAAATGAAGATATTGCTTTTCTCAGGAAGCATAAAATAAAAATGATAATTGCCGCCTGCGGAACAGTCAGTTCAGTCATCGGAACTTCATCTTTGGTTGATGATATGCCTTTTACAGGAGTTCTTCTCCCTGCGGCACAGGCAGCATGCAGTATGACTAAAAACGGTAAAATTGGCGTTATCGGTACTTCTGCAACAATAAGAAGCGGAAGCTTTGCAAAAGCAATCAAGACAATAAGACCGGGAACATCGGTTATCGGAAATCCATGTCCGCTGTTCGTTCATTTAGTGGAAAACGGATACACTGACAGAAATAATAAAGTTACAAGGCTTGTTGCTGAGGAATACCTTGCTCCGATTAAGGCGGAGGGTGTTGATACCTTGATTTTAGGCTGTACTCACTATCCTCTTATTGAAGATATTATTGCAGATTACATGGGTGATTCCGTGACCCTTATTTCTTCAGGCAAGGAAGCAGCAAAATATGCTGAAATTTGTCTTATGGAAAAGGATTTGCTTACTGACCGTACAGAAAAGGGCTGCAATAAATTCTATGTGAGCGACAGCGTAGAGCTTTTTGAGGAAAACGCACGTCATTTCCTTCGTTCAGAAATTAAAGGAGAAGTTCACAGCAGCGTTGATGAGGGAGTTTGAATTGAAGGATAATATAACGATTTCATTGACCAGCATACAATGGGTAGAAGATGAAAAAAGTGAAACAGAGCTTATAACAAAAGCTTTTTATGAAAAAAAAGGAAATAAAAACATAATATCATACGAGGATACAGAAGCAACAGGCTTTGATGGGTCTGTTACAACAATTGAAGCAGAGGAAAGTAAAATGGCTTCAATTACCAGAAAGGGAACGGCTAATTCCGTTATCAATCTTGAAATGGGAAAAAAGCATTTCTGTCAATACGAAACTCCGTTTGGAGCACTGCAAATCGGAGTTTACACAAAGGCAATAGACAACAGTCTTGATACAGATGGAAAGCTTTATCTTAAATATGCTTTGGATATGAATTCTGTCTTTGTTTCGGATAATGAAATAATTTTAAAAATACAGAATTATAACTAATGAAATTTGTTATGCCTATGTTCTGTGTTCTGATAGAATAAGTTTAAATGAAAGGAATAATAAAATGTCTGATCTTATAAAAAATGCGTCAGAACAGCTCAAAGAAATTATTATGAGTGCTTTGGGCAGTCTGGTATCAAAGGAGTTGGTTCCTGCAACAGAACTCCCCGCATTTAATATTGAAATTCCTGCTGATAAATCTCATGGAGATTTTGCGGCAAATACTGCAATGGTATGTGCAAAAGCATTCAGACTTCCTCCGAGAAAAATTGCAGAGCTTATCTGTGGTGAAATTAATCTTGATGGAACTTTATTTTACAAATGGGAAATAGCAGGTCCCGGATTTATAAATTTTTTCCTGAGCAAAAGTTGGTTTGCAAATGTAGTTAAGGAAGTACTTGACGAGGGTGATGACTACGGCAAAACTGATTACGGCAAAGGAAAGCGTGTACTTGTTGAGTTTGTCTCTGCTAATCCTACAGGTCCTATGCATGTGGGAAATGCAAGAGGCGGAGCTATTGGCGACTGTCTTGCAAGTGTATTGCAGTGGGCAGGTTACCATGCAGAGCGTGAGTTTTATATAAATGATGCAGGAAACCAGATTGAAAAATTTGGTAAATCACTTTCACTTCGCTATCTTCAGATTTGCAGTGAAGCAGGACAGAAAATCTGTAAAGCTGCTGCCGACAATGAAACAGCTTGTCAGACTATTTACGGTGAGGACGGCAACAGTGCTGAATTTCCAATGCCTGATGATACTTATCGTGGTGTTGATATAATTGAACATGCAAAAAATTACTTTGATGAAAACGGAAATATACTTGAAAAAGTAAGCGAGGAGAAGCGTAAGAAAGCTCTTGTTGATTATGCTCTCCCCAAAAATATTGCAGGACTTGAACGTGACCTGAAAAAGTATCGTATTGTATATGATACTTGGTATAGAGAAAGCACACTCCATAAAAGCGGTGAAACAATGAGAATTGTTGAAAAGCTTAAAGAAACAGGTCACACATACGAGCAGGAGGGAGCTGTCTGGTTTAAGGCAACTGATTTCGGAGTCGATAAGGACTTTGTTCTGGTAAGAGCAAATGGAATTCCTACCTATGTTGTACCTGATATTGCTTACCACTATGATAAATTAGTAACCAGAAAGTTTGATAAAGCCATTAATGTGCTTGGTGCAGATCATCATGGTTATGTTCCACGACTTAAAGCAGCTCTTACAGCTCTCGGCGTTGATGCTGATAAGCTTGATGTTGTTCTCATGCAAATGGTAAGACTGCTCAGAAACGGTGAGGTTGCAAAGCTTTCAAAGAGAAGCGGAAAGGCAATAACTCTTGTTACTTTGCTTGATGAAATTCCGATTGATGCTGCTCGTTTCTTTTTTAATATGCGTGAAGCAAATTCTCAGTTTGAATTTGACCTTGACCTTGCAGTTGAAAAGTCATCTCAAAATCCTGTATATTACGTTCAATATGCACATGCAAGACTTTGCAGCCTTATTGCCAATCTGAAGGCAGAAGGACTTATTCCGGAAGGTCAGCCTGACCTTGAACTGCTTGATTCGGAGCGTGAAATAGAATTGATACGTCATATTGCGTCATTGCCTAATGAGATTAATCAGGCAGCAAAAAATTATGACCCTGCAAAAATTACTAAGTATTCTATTGAGCTTGCAACACTTTTCCATAGATTTTACGATGGCTGTAGTGTGAAAAATGCGGAAACAGATGAGCTGAGAGCTGCAAGATATGCTCTTTGCTGTGTAGTTAAGCAGACATTAAAAAATGCACTTACAATTCTGAAAATAGATTGTCCTGAAAAAATGTAACCAGAGGTTACAGAAAAGTTACAGAAAAATATACTTCTTGTCAGAAATATACAGATTTTCAGTTAAAAATTATCATTTGAGTAAGACAATTTTGTATGTTTAACAAATTGTTCACACAATATTCACAAATGTGTGTTACAATTTGTAATATATTGATATGCATGTGACATTAAAGTGTAAAATAAAACAATTTTAAAAGAAGGGATGTTATTATGTCCAACAGATTATTTCAGGGATTAGTTCACCAGATGCGTGATACAATTGATTCAACTATAGGTGTTGTTGACGAAACTGCTACAATTATTGCATGCAGTGACTTAACTAAAGTAGGTACGACAAATGAGTTTGTTTCACTCGATTTGAATGATTCTCATGACATTTTTATTCGTGACGGCTATACATACAAGCCGTTCGGTTCAAGAGTAAAGCCTGATTACGCTGTTTTTGTTGAGGGTACTGATGAGGCAGCAGCAAAATATGCGAGCATTATGGCAATTACGCTGGCAAATATTAAGCAGTATTATGATGAAAAGTATGACAGAAATAATTTTATAAAAAATGTAGTTCTCGATAATGTGCTGCCGGGAGATATTGTGATCAAGGCAAGAGAACTTCATTTTAATGCAGAAATCAGCCGAGTTGTTTTGCTTATAAGAATTGTTTCTGCTAATGACATTTCAGCTTATGATGTTATTCAAAATCTTTTCCCGGACAAGAATAAGGACTTTGTTTTCAATATTACTGAAACAGATATTGTTCTTGTTAAGGAGCTTAAAAGTGCTGTTGATTCCAAAGACCTTGAAAAGCTTGCACGTTCAATTGCCGATACACTCAGCGGTGAATTCTATACAAGAGTAAATGTCGGAATAGGTACACCTGTATTCGGAGTCAAAGAGCTTGCACGTTCATTCAAGGAAGCTCAGATGGCGCTTGAAGTCGGCAAGGTATTTGATACTGATAAGGTCATCGTAAGCTATGATAATCTTGGTATAGCTCGTCTTATATACCATTTACCTACAACACTTTGCGAAACATTCCTTCATGAAGTATTTAAAATGGGAAGCATTGAATCTCTCGACCACGAAACACTTTTCACTATTCAGAGATTCTTTGAAAATAACCTTAACGTATCAGAAACTTCAAGAAAGCTTTTTGTACACAGAAATACTCTTGTTTACAGACTTGAAAAAATTAAAAAACTTACAGGTCTTGACCTCAGAGAGTTTGACCATGCTATAATATTCAAAATAGCACTCATGGTTAAGAAGTATCTTTCAGCTAATCCTGTTAAATTCTGATAGAATTAGTGTTTGATGCAATTGATTATTGTGGGGTTGACGTTCAGACTGAAATTCCGGTATGTTCGTTTTTGTAGCAATACTGTACATTTTTAATTATATTTTGTGCAGTGTGACTTTAGCTTTTATAGTTTAGCGGACATGCTTTAAGGCGGTAAATTCACAAAGGAAGGTGTAAACTGTGGTAGAGCTTAAGAACGTATCAGTAACTTATTCAAGCGGTGTTGATGCGTTAAATAATGTAAGCCTTAAAATCAATGACGGAGATTTTGCATTTGTTGTTGGTTCATCAGGTGCAGGTAAAAGTACCATGATTAAGCTTCTCCTTAAAGAGATTAACGCTACCAGCGGAGTCGTAACGGTAAACGGCTATAATCTTAATAAGCTTAAAAGAAGAAAAATTCCTGAATTCAGACGTACTTTAGGCTTTGTTTTTCAGGATTTCAGACTTATACCGTCAATGACGGTATATGAGAATATTGCTTTCGTTCTCAGAGTTATTGATGCTCCGAAAAGCTATATTCGAAAAAGAGTTCCATATGTTATAAGTCTTGTCGGACTTCAGGCAAAATCAAGCTCATATCCGGACGAGCTTTCAGGCGGTGAAAAGCAGAGAGTCGCTATTGCAAGAGCATTGGTAAATGACCCGAAGCTTATTATTGCTGATGAGCCGACCGGTAATATTGATCCTGAGCTTTCATATGAAATTGTAGAACTTCTCAAGGGAATAAATGACTGCGGTACCACCATTCTTATGGTTACCCATGAACATGACCTTGTACGTCATTTCGGCGGTCGAATAATCAATATAACCGATGGTGAAATTGTTTTCGATGAAGTGATAGGAGGAGTAAATGAAGCTTAGCGGTGTTAAATATCTTGTCGATCAGGGTGTGGAGAATGTATGGAAAAATAAAATGATGGCATTTGCAACATTTTGTGTTCTTTTGATTTCTCTTATGCTTGTCGGTGCTTCTGTACTCTTTTACATAAACATTGATTCGATGATTGGCGGCATCAGCGATAAAAATGAAATTGCTGTTTTTGTGAATGATAATGTAAACGAGGAACGTCTTAACGAAATAGAGCAGCAGCTTTCAGATATTGACGGTGTTTCATCAGTACAGTTTGAATCAAAGGAAGATGCACTTGACAGAATGATAGAATCAATGCCTGATTATAATAAAATCTTTGAATCATTGGGCGGAGATAATCCGCTTTTAGACGGTTTCAGAGTTAAGGTCAATGATATTGACAAGGCTGTAGAAATTACAGACACTATCAGGGGCATGAATGATATTTATTATGTAAGTGTATCACAGGAATTTGTAAATGTTCTCAAGGAACTGAGAAGAATTATAACGATTATTGCAAGTGCTGTAATAATGGTGCTTACAGTAGTTTCTATGATAATGATTTCAAATACAACGAAGGCAAGTATTTTTTCAAGACGTGAAGAAATACAGATTATGAAATATGTTGGTGCAAATGATGCATTTATTCGTACTCCTTTTTTCGTTGAGGGTATGATAACAGGTTTCTTCTCCGGAGTGGGAGCATTCATTATAACATGGCTTTCATATAATTCGGTTTATACCATTATCACAGAAAAGGTCGGGGTTATGACAGTTATTGGACTTGGAAGCATCTTTCCGTTCAGTTCAATAAGAATATATGTAATAATTGCATATGTATTGTCAGGTGCATTTATAGGTGCATTGGGAAGCGTAGTATTCACAAGAAAATACATTAATGTTTAAGAATCGTTTTATGGTTCTGAAACGCTGTTTTATCTTGGGATTTGTTCAAAAATGCGAAAGGAGTGCCATTTTCGGCAATCACGAGTAATTATGAAGAAATTATTTAGATTAAAAAAGCTTTTGACTTTTATGGTATGTCTTGCAGCTATGACATCAATCATGTCATTTTCATTAAATTTTTACGAGAGTCCTGAAATTGATGCACAAACTGTTGCTGAGCTTCAGGAACAGAAGAAAAAGAATCAGCAGGCAATCAGTGACCTTGAATCAGCACTTGACAGTCTTGAAAACAGTAAAGCACAGGAATCAGCTTATCAGGAAACATTAAATGAGCAGATTACTTTAATGGAAAATAATATTCAGATAGTTGAAGAAGAACTTACCAGAATCAACAATGATATAACTATTGCTGAAGATAATATTAATTCACTGAATAACGATATTGCGGTTCAGGAGGTCAATGTTGCGGATAATACAGAGCTTTTCAAGGAAAGATTAAGAGCAATGTATGTTACAGGCAACGACAGCCTTGCTACAGCAGTTTTAGGGTCAACAGATTTTTATGATATGCTGTCAAGAGTTGAAATGGTTAAGAGAATTGCAGAGCATGACAGTGACCTTATTGAAACGCTTAAAAGTGACATTGAGCAGTTAGAAACTTCAAAATCAGCTTTGGAAACAGAAAAGCTCACACTTGAAATGAAACAGGAAGAACAAGTTGAGAAAAAGGAAGAATTTAATTCTTACCTTGACCAGTACAATGTGGCAATGAGAAAATCTCAGGATGAGGTTGAACGTCTTAATCGTGAGTCTGAAATGACTGAAAATGAAATTAAGGAACATAAGGACGCAATGGCTAAGGCAGATGCTGAAATTGAGGAAATTATAAGACGTAATCAGGAAGAAGAAAAAAGAAAAGCCAAAGAAGCAGCCGCTGCAAAAGCTGCGTCAGAGGAAGCTGCTCGTCAGCAACAGACTGCACAAAATAATGCAAATAATAATGTTGGTTCTGATACCAATACAAATACTAATGTTGGTAATAATACAGGTAGCAATACGAATACAGAAACGGTTACTCAGCCTTCTGCAACAGGATTTTCATGGCCTGTACCCGGACAATATTATGTATCCAGTGAATATGGCTACAGATGGGGTTCGCTTCATAAAGGACTTGACATTGCAGGCGGTTCAATTGCAGGAGCATCAGCATGTGCATCTAAAGCCGGTACAGTAATTGCAGTTAGTACATCGTGTACACATAATTATCCTAAGGACAGTAATTGCTGCGGAAATGGTTACGGAAATTACGTTATTATTTCACATGACGGTACATATTCAACATTATACGGACATATGCAGGCAGTATACGTTTCTGTAGGTGATTATGTTTCAGCAGGACAGGCTATAGGAGCTGTAGGCTGTACAGGCTTTTCAACAGGTTATCATCTGCATTTTGAGATTTGGGAAAATGGTTCAGCAGTAAATCCTAGAAATTATCTATAATTAATGCAACACCGCACAAATTTTGTGCGGTGTTGCATTAGAAAAAATATTGTATTTGAAAGTGATGTGTAATGAACAAAAAAATAACGCTTGGATTGGCAATTAGTCTGATAGCAATAGCGTCAGCAGTAACATTTATATTGACATCCTTTTTTTCATTGCAAAGTTTTAATGAGAAAATAGTTGACGTAAATGAAAAAGCAGAAAAGTACGAAAATCTGGAAGTGCTGGATAATTATGTTCGTGAGCAGTATTTTGGGGATATTGATGAAAAAAAGCTGAACAGCGGCATATTAAAGGGTTATGTAAACGGTCTTGAGGATAAATATTCGAGGTATCTTACTGCCGAGGAATATCAGGAGGAATTGACTGAAGATTCAGGTGAAAGAGTCGGACTTGGCATAACAGTTGCTGAAGATGAAAGCGGGTATATGCTTATTACAGAAATTCTTGAAAATTCTCCGCTGAGTGATTCAGATATAAAGGTCAATGACATCATTGTAGCGATTAATGATATTGACGTCTTGAAAGACGGCTTTGATGAAGCTGTAAACGAGATGAGAGGAAATGAAGGTACAGAAGTTACTATAACAGTACGCAGGGGTGGTACCGATATTAAAAAGACATTTACAAGAACTGCCATAGAGGTTATAACCGTAAACGGTGAAATGCTCGATAATTATGTTGGTTATATCAAGGTCAGCGGTTTCAAAAAGAATACACCTGACCAGTTTATATCAGAACTTGAGGAGCTTATTGCAAATGGTGCAAAAGCATTCATATTTGATGTAAGAGATAACGGAGGCGGACTTGTTTCTGCACTGGAGGAGTGCATCGACCCTTTGCTGCCTGAAGGCGTTATTGCAAATGCAGTTTATAGTGATGAACATGAGGAAACAATAGTTTATTCTGATGAATCGGAGCTTGATCTTCCAATGGTTGTACTTGTAAACGGAAATACTGCAAGTGCAGCTGAGCTTTTTGCAGCATCACTTAAAGACTTTGAAAAAGCAAAGCTTGTCGGCGAGCAGACTTATGGCAAAGGTGTTATGCAGGTTACTTCAAAGCTTGATGACGGAAGTGCGGTTGTGCTGACTGTTGCTGAATATAAAACAGTAAAATCGGAATGTTATGATAAGATTGGAATAACTCCTGACTATATTGTTGAGTCTGATGATGAGAACAGCAATACAGATTTACAGCTTAATAAAGCAATTGAAGTTATAAAAAAGTGGAATGAAAATTAGATGTGTATATTGACATTTGAGGTTAAATATACTATAATTAAATGTAATATTGCGAACTTGTATCAATGATTTTGTTGTTACAGGTTTTGAAAATCAGATTTTAAGGAGCTGTAATTATGGCAAAAAAACAAATGTCCAGAGAAGGCTACGAAAAACTTGAAAAGGAACTTGCTTATCTTGTAACCGAAAAACGTGCCGAGGTTGCTCAGAAGCTTAAAGAAGCCCGTTCATTCGGTGACCTTTCTGAAAATGCTGAGTATGATGAAGCAAAAAATGAACAGGGTATTCTTGAAGCACAGATTCTTGAACTTCAGAAAACTCTTGAAAATGCTGAGGTCGTAGATGATGATAAGATTTCTGTTGATGAAATCGGTATGAGTTCAGTTATAACAATCAGAAAAGTCGGATCTGATAAAATAGAGAAATTTACAATTGTTGGTACTAACCATGCAGATATTAAAGCAGGTAAACTTTCTGATGAATCACCAATCGGAAAGGCAGCTTTAAAGAAAAAGGTCGGAGATATTTTTACAGTTGAAGCTCCGGCAGGAGAATTGAAATTCGAGGTTTTGGAAATCTCAAAATAATATTAGGGAGGATTGGACTTCATTTGAAGTCAGGACTTTATGAGCGAAAATCAAAAGAATGTTGCTGCTGAGGAAACACAGGAACAGGATATTAACATATTAAAGAAAATAAGAATTGAAAAGCTTGATGAATTAAAGAGCAAAAATGAAAATCCATACGAAATAACCAAGTATGATGTTACAGCTAAAAATGCTGATTTAAAGGCACAGTATGAGATTGATGAAGAGCGTATCACAGAAGAAGCAAACGGGGACGAGGAAAAGCTGAATGAAGGTCTTGAAAAGCTCAAAGGCAATATAGTAAGAATTGCCGGAAGAATTATGAGCTGGAGAGATATGGGCAGAGCTAATTTTATTGATGTTCGTGACAATACTGACAGAATTCAGATTTACGTTCGTTCCAACGATATCGGCAAGGAAGAATTCAAGGAATTCAAGAAGTGGGATATAGGCGATATAGTAGGCGTAGAGGGCTTTGTTTTCAGAACCAAAAAGGGAGAAATCTCTATTCATGCACAGAAAATAGTGCTGCTTTCCAAGTCGCTTCTTCCGCTGCCTGAAAAGTGGCATGGACTTAAAGATCAGGATATGAGATATCGTCAGCGTTATGTTGACCTTATTGTAAATCCTAATGTTAAGGAAACATTTGTAAAGAGAAGTCAGATTCTTCGTGAAATAAGAAATTATCTTGATAATCTTGGATATATTGAGGTTGATACACCTGTTCTTCATACACTGGAAATTGGTGCAGCAGCAAGACCTTTTGTTACTCATCATAATGCACTTGACCTTGATATGTATCTTAGAATTGAAACAGAATTATATTTAAAGCGTCTTATAGTAGGCGGCTTTGACAGAGTTTATGAGGTTGGACGTATTTTCAGAAATGAGGGTATGGATACATCACATAACCCTGAATTTACTTCAATTGAAATGTATCAGGCATATACGGATTATATAGGCATGATGGATTTGATTGAGAATATGTACCGCACTCTTGCGGACAAAATTTGCGGCAGTGATGTTATTACCTATCAGGGTGTTGAAATTAACCTTGGCAAGCCATGGGAAAGACTTACTATGGTTGAAGCAGTTAAGAAGTATGCCGGTGTTGATTACAATGAGTGGGCAACTGATGAGGATGCAAGAGCTTGTGCAAAGGCTAAGGGCGTTGAAGTTGAAGAAGGCGAAAAGGCAACAAAAGGACATGTTCTTATTGCATTTTTCGATGCTTTTGTTGAGGATAAGCTTATTCAGCCAACAATTATATATGATTATCCTGTTGAAAATTCACCGCTTGCAAAGAGAAAGCCTTCCGATCCTGCATTTACAGAAAGATTTGAATACTTTATTTATTGCAGAGAAATGGGCAATGCTTTCTCAGAGCTTAATGATCCTATTGATCAGAAAGAGCGTTTTGTTAAGCAGGTTGAAGCAAAGAGAGCTCAGGGTGCTAATGCTGAGGTTGATGAGGACTTTGTTACAGCGTTGGAATATGGTATGCCTCCAACGGGCGGCCTTGGTCTTGGTCTTGACAGACTTGTAATGCTTCTTACAGACAGTCCTTCTATCAGAGATGTACTTCTTTTCCCGACAATGAAGCCGTTGCAGTAGCAATCAAGAGAGATGAATTAAAGTGGGGTGTACTGTTAATTATTTCAGTACGCCCTTATTGTATTTATATTTGAAAGGAAATATGAAATGGGCAGGAAAAAGTCCGATGAAAAAAATGAAATAAGCGTATTTAAAGTTGCCAAAGGTTTTAAGGAACAGCAGGAAGCAGAAAAAAAGCTTGCTGAACAGCGTATGGCTGAAAGAATTGCTCAAAAGGAGAAAGAAAAACAAGAGGCTTATGAAAAACAGCTCAGAGATGAGAAAATTGAACTTATACGTCTGAAACAGGGTGAAATTGAGCAAAGTGAAATTCTGTCAGAATCGAAAGAAGAAAAAGTAAAGCTTCCTTTTTTTAAAAGGATAAGTAACTTTTTCTACCATAATAAATGGTGGCTTGGTATAGGTGTGTTTTTTGTTGCCTTGGGAGGTTACCTGATTTACGATTTGGTGACAAAGACTGATCCGGATGTTGTAATATTATACATTGATAACAATGCGGAAATAGCATATTCTGAAAAATTTACTGATTATCTTCAAAATCTTTGCGGAGATATTAATGATGATGGAAAAGCAGTTGCATCTGTTTATTATATTCCATATACAGGGGTTGAATATACTGACTATAATAACGGTTCGACCACAAAGCTGATCGCAGAAATGCAGAATGCAGACGCAATGCTTGTAATAAGCGGAAAAATGGCTGATGACGCTATTTCGCCTGATATAACTCTTGTTGACCTTGAAACAATTTATCCTGATAATCCTCATGTAAAGAAATACGGATTTTATCTGAAGGATACTTCATTTGCAGAGAAAATAGGATACAGCGGTGAAATTGATGATGAACTGTTTTTGGGAATAAGAGCAGTTGCACCTGTTCAGTGGGCAGATGAAGAAGAAATGCAGGAATCGTATGATAAGGCAATTGTCATTCTTGATATGCTTATTAAGGATTTAAGCTGAAAGAATCTGATGTAAATTATCGTATACTGCCTTTACAAATTAATTTTTTTCTGTTATAATTCTTATGATAGATAAACGGAAATGAGGTTATAAATTTTGGCTAGTGATAAAATTCGTAATTTTTGTATTATTGCACATATAGACCATGGAAAATCCACACTTGCTGACAGAATTCTGGAAAAAACTGAAACTGTTGCCATTCGTGATATGGAAGATCAGCTTCTTGACAATATGGATATAGAGCGTGAGCGTGGAATAACCATAAAAGCCAGAGCAGTACGCTTGAAGTATACTGCAAATGACGGCGAGGACTATATTTTTAATCTTATAGATACTCCCGGACATGTTGACTTTAATTATGAGGTTTCACGTTCACTTGCAGCCTGTGAGGGTGCTATTCTGGTAGTTGACGCTTCTCAGGGAATAGAGGCACAGACTCTTGCAAATACTTATCTTGCAATAGAACATGATCTTGAGGTTGTACCTGTTGTAAATAAAATTGATTTGCCGTCTGCTGACCCTGAAAGAGTATGTACAGAAGTTGAAAACGTAATAGGGATACCTGCAATGGACGCTCCCAGAATTTCAGCAAAAATGGGTACAAATATAGAACAGGTGCTTGAAAAAATAGTGACTGATATTCCTGCACCGTCAGGCGACCCTGATAAGCCGCTTAAAGCACTTATTTTTGACAGCTATTACGATGCTTATAAAGGTGTTATAATTTATATCCGCATAAAAGAGGGAACGGTTAAGGTTGGCGATACAATCAGGCTTATGGCTACAGGAGCTGAATTCACTGTTGTTGAGGCAGGTTATATGGACGCTTCTTCACTTATAAATGCAGAAACTCTTACAGCAGGTGAGGTAGGATATATTTCAGCGTCTATAAAAAGCATTGGAGATACTCAGGTCGGAGATACAGTAACAAATGCTGAAAATCCATGTGACGAGCCGCTTCCAGGTTACAGAAAAGTAAATCCAATGGTTTATTCAGGTATTTATCCTGCTGACGGAGCTAAATATGGTGATTTGAGAGATGCACTTGAAAAGCTGCAGCTTAATGATGCTTCACTTTCATTTGAGCCTGAAACATCAATTGCACTTGGATTTGGTTTCAGATGCGGATTTCTGGGACTTCTTCATATGGAGATTATTCAGGAACGTCTTGAACGTGAATATAATCTTGACCTTATTACAACAGCACCGTCAGTTATATTCAAGGTGACAATGACAAATGGCGAAGTAAAGTATATTGATAATCCGTCAAATTATCCTGAACCTGCACTTATTGCATCAGCAGAAGAGCCAATGGTCAAGGCGGATATTCTTGCACCGTCTGAATTTGTCGGAAATATAATGGAGCTTTGTCAGGACAGACGAGGCGTTTTTAAAGATATGAAGTATCTTGATGATACACGAGTAAATCTGCATTATGAACTTCCGCTTAATGAAATAGTATACGATTTCTTTGATGCTTTGAAATCAAGAACAAAGGGGTATGCATCATTTGATTATGAAATGATAGGCTATGCACCTTCCAAGCTTGTAAAGCTTGATATAATGCTTAATGGTGATGTTGTGGATGCGTTATCATTTATTATCCATACAGACAAGGCATACAGCCGAGCAAGAAAAATAGTTGAAAAGCTTAAGGAAAATATACCAAGACAGCTTTTTGAAGTTCCTATACAAGCGGCAATAGGCGGAAAGATTATTGCCAGAGAAACTGTCAAGGCTTTGAGAAAGGACGTTTTGGCAAAGTGCTACGGCGGTGATATTACAAGAAAGAAAAAGCTTCTTGAAAAGCAAAAAGAGGGTAAAAAGCGTATGCGCCAGCTTGGAACAGTAGAAGTACCTCAGGAAGCATTTATGAGTGTTCTTAAGCTTGACAGCTGATGAAAGGAATAAATATGAGTAGTATATATAATTGCCCTAACTGCGGCGAAAAGACATTTAATCCGTTAACAAAGGCTATGGCAGGTCAGCTTAATTCTAAGGGACGTGCCTGCAAAAACTGCGGAAAGCACGTTACAAATGGAACTGCATCATCAATTTTCAGTGCAATTTTCAGTGTAATGATGTTTGTTTTGATTGTAATAACATATCTTAAAGCATTGCCCGGCGAGATTTTTATAATTATAGGTGCGATTGCGGCTATGATATTAGTTCCAAGAATTGTAAATGCGTTTTTCTTTAAAATGGAGCTTACAAGACGCAGGGATTCGCTTTCATGATTGGCAAAAGCATAGGAATATATATTCATGTACCGTTTTGTGCAAAGAAATGTCCTTATTGTGATTTCTACTCAACATCGTACAAAAAGAATACTGCTGACTCATATATTGACGCTGTAATACGAAATATTAATGCTTACAGCAATAAAGAATTAAAAGTTGATACAATATACTTTGGTGGCGGTACACCGTCACTTTTAAGCGGAAATAAGTATAGGCAGGTCATTGATGAAATAAAAGGAAACTTTGATTATTCATCGGATTGTGAAGTTACGATTGAGGTCAATCCGTCAACAGTGAACGAGCAAAAGCTTTGTGAATATTCGGAAGCAGGAATTAATAGAATTTCTGTCGGAGTTCAGTCAATGATTGATTCAGAACTTAAACTGCTTGGCAGACTTCACGATTCAGAGAAAGTGAAAGAAACGCTTGAATCAGCAATAAAAGCAGGATTTAAAAATATTTCATGTGATTTGATGATAGGACTGCCTAATCAGAAAAAAGAAGATGTTGAGTATTCAATATCTGAAATTACAGATTATCCAATTACTCATGTGTCCTCATATATACTTAAAGTTGAAGAGGGAACAGAGTTCAGCAGAAAGGGAATGTCAAAGCAAATTCCTGATGATGACTGTGTTTCCGAGCTTTATTTGCATATGTGCAGTCTGCTTGAAAAAAGAGGATTTAAGCAATATGAAATATCAAACTTTTCAAAAGAATGTTATCAAAGCAGACATAATTTGAAATATTGGCAATGTGATGATTATTTAGGAATCGGACCGGCGGCACATTCATGCTTTGGCAGAAAAAGATTTGCAGTTGATGCTGACTTGCAGAGCTTTGTTTCAGATGAAAAGCAGTCAACCTATATAACAGAGGAAACTCCGTATACATTTGAAGAAAAAGCAATGCTCAGATTAAGACTTTCTGACGGTCTTGAAATTTCAGATTGTCCTGAAGAAAAAAGAAAGCTTATTTTAAAAAAAATTCCAATGCTTGAAAAAAACGGTTATATCGTATTCAACGAAAAAAAAATCGCCCTTACAAGTAAAGGCTTTCTGATGTCTAATTCCATAATAGAATATTTAATTTTTGAATAAAACATACAGCATCGCACAAAGCACGTCAAAAGACTTTGCACGTCATAAACTTGCAAATTTTCCGTCATATTACAAATAATTTTCTCACCATACGACAGTATGCTTTCAAAAATTCTATGCAATCTGACGGAAAATATATCTGCGTTTCTGCCGCACAAGCTTTGTGCGGTATTGCCTTAAATTTATTTTCTATTCTAAAAGCTCTTCACGCATTTGCGTAAGGAGCTTTTTTTCACGTCTTGAAACCTGAACCTGAGTCATATTGAGTGCTGCGGCTGTCTTAGATTGAGTAAGACCTTTAAAATATCTTAATTCCAGCAAAGCTTTATCCTTGGGGTCAAGTGATGACAAAATCTGTTTAAGGGCAAGAATATCTACTATTTTATTGTCAGGTGATTCAGACGGAACATCAATTTGTCCCTCATCATCACCGCCTGATGTCAAAGACAATAATGGCTGACTTACACAAAGAGCTTCAGCAGCATCAGCTTCGTCAACCTGTGCCATTTCAGCAAGCTCCTTTATTGTAGGCTCGTGGAATTTTTCTTTAAGGAAATTTTCACGAAATTTTTGAAGCTTTAAGGAAAGCTCCTTCAGGCTTCTGCTTACTTTAACAGAACCGCCGTCACGAAATAATCGTTTGATTTCGCCCAGAATTACAGGAATTGCATAGGTAGAGAATTTTACTCCTCTGTCTGTGTCAAATGCTTTTACAGCTTTCAGCAATCCTATACAGCCTGCTGAATAGAGGTCATCATATTCAATGCCTCTGCCTCTGAATTTATTTGCACATAGATGAACAAGTCCGAGATTATCTTCTGCAGCAGGTCTTTTAACGTCATTACTCATGGGCAGTCAGCTTCTTGCGCATTGTTACGACAGTTCCTTTGCCGAGTGTACTTTTAACAGTGAGCTTGTCCGTAAACGACTCCATGACTGAAAATCCAAGACCTGAGCGTTCTTCTTCAGGAGCAGTTGTAAAAAGAGGCTCCATGGCTTTTTGTACATCAGCAATTCCGCATCCCTTATCTTTAATTCTTATGTAAATCACTCTGTTTTCCAACAGACGCACTATAATTTCAATTTTGCCGCTTTGATGACGATATCCATGCACTACGGCGTTTGTAACCGCTTCTGAAACAGCAGTACGAATATCTGAAAGTTCTTCAACTGTCGGATCAGCCTGAACGAGAAAGGAAGATACAACAGCTCTTGCAACGCTTTCGTTAACGGAAAGTGACGGAATAGAAAACCTGACTTCATTTAATACAATCATTTTAACCTCCTACAGCCTATCATTTGTGATTTTAACAAGACGTTCAATTCCGGATAATTTCAGAACTCTTTTAATGTAAAACTGCGGATTTTTAACAATAAGTTTTCCGCCGCATTCTGAAATAAGTTTATGTCTGCCCATAATAAGACCTATTCCTGAGCTGTCCATAAACGAAATGTCTTTAAAATCAATTTCAAGCTCACTTGGCTGAGAGGAAAGAATGAATTTATCAAGTTCTTCTCTTATTTCTTTAGCGTTATGATGGTCTATTTCACCGCATAGACAGGCAGTAGCCCTGCCGTTTGCAGATACTATATCTATTTTCATTTTAACATCCTCCTTTTCCATAATTATATATTATTTAAAAGTCGAATTCTGCTGAAATAAAGACACAGGTAAAATTAATATTATAAAGGCAACATCGCACAAAGCTGAAAATTGCAATATAAAATGTCACCAAAGCTCAGAAGGGAGATTTAGTGAAAG
>OGDY01000746.1_pt1 | contig 41131 bp, 57 predicted proteins | sample 1570341 | NCBI WGS metagenome assembly OGDY01 (sample SAMEA2581972, study PRJEB24529) | metagenome | biome: Human gut stool | place: China | collected 2011 | reverse complement strand
ATTTTGCTACACTTTTGCATAGCAAAAAAGGAACACCACCCTGACGGATGGTGTTCCTATTTGGTGCCGGTGGTGGGACTCGAACCCGACACGGAACGGTCAAAGGTGTTGATTTTTCAACGTCTATTCCTTGTCATTAGCATTTTCGTTAGCGTTTACTTCCCTTTTCTTGGAATAGAAATCCGCCATGGCGGTCTGATATCGGGTGATATCGCTCTGCGCGATGTGGGTGTAGATCTTGTGCATGGTCCCCGGATCGGACCAGCCGCCGATCTCCATGGCGATCTTTTCCGGCACCTGCAGGTGATATGCCAAAGAGGCAAAGCTGTGCCGAAGCCCATGCACGGTCACATCCGTAATCTTTGCCCTCTGGCAGGCCTTGTGGACCTCCACTCGCAGCGTGTCCTGGTCATAGTCCATAATCGGACCGGACGGCTTACGCAGGCGCTCAATGGCCTCTGAGAGCTCTGGAATGAGGATAGGGACGCTGCGGGTACTGGTTCGGTTCTTGTTTTGTTTCTTTCGCACCCAGGCAGTATCGTAACCACGAACGACTGCACCGGAGACTTTGATAAACGTCGGATTTTTCGGGATGTTTTCCCATTTGAGCGCGGAGATCTCCGAGATCCGCAGCGAGGACAGCGCCAGGAGCGCCGCCACAGCCACGCGGCTGCCTTTGATGGCATCCACGAACTTCGGAATCTCATCGGCTGTCAGAAAGGCCGTATCCGCCGGAGGAACCGATGGGAGTGTGAGTCCATTCATTGGGATCTCGTGCCCTGTCTGCTGGCGGATGACCGTGCGCAGGAACTTAAATGCGTTGACAACGGTTTTAGGGCTGGCCAGGGCCATCTCTGCGTTGATGAGGCCCTGCCACTCGCTGTCCTGGATGCTGTTCACAGGCCGCTGCATGACGGTTTGGAAGCGGTGTTTCTGGATGGCCCGGTATCCACGGATGGTGGATGGCGACAACGTGCGGCTCTTGCGCTTGATATATTCGTCAATGGAGACGGTCAACGTTGGTTCCTGTTCCGGCTCCTCCGGCTTTTCAGGTAGCCGCTTTCTTGCCAACCATTCTGCTTTGATGGCGGCCGCCTCCCTGGTGCAGTCTTTAGCAGTTGCGGCAGTGACGGGGATGCTCTCGCCGCCGAGGCGGAGCTGGATAAACCAATTCCCGGATGGCAGCTTCCGTGGCTTTGGTGTTTTCAAGTGCATCCCTCCTTTAACGATGATGGAAACTCGCCCCAGAGCTTGGCTCCGGGGCGGATTTTTATAGTCCCAACAACTGGGCTTTCTTTGCGTTGAATTCTTCCTGTGTGATAACACCGGCATCCAGAAGCTGTTTGAATTTCAGAATCTCATCTGCAGCGCTGACTGCCTGCTGCGCCGGAGCATCAGCTGCGGGAGCGGCTTGGTCGCATATGACCCCCAGAATAGACAAGCACTCCTGGGCCTGTTTTGCGAGGGTCTTATAAATCATGCCGTCCTTCTTCGTTTCGAAGCCGATGATCTCAATGTACTCTGTCGGACATTCCATGCTGCGCACGGTGATTTTAATTTTCATGGATGTGCAGGTGCTTTTACCGTGCTTTTTCCCGGTGTTACTGCCAACGATGGCGCCAACGCCGCCGAACAGCGTGGCACCAACAACAGCGCCTCCGAGTCCGCCCTTTGTGATAGTATTGCCGTCCTCCAGTAACTCATAGTCAATGATGTCGGAGAAGCTGAAAATATGAGGATGCTTTTTACCGCCGACTCCGACCGGGGTATACCACAGCTTTTGATTCTCGTCAACACAGAGCATCCCGGGTACTTGCTTTGTAACCGTGAATGTGGATAGCTTATCGGAATCAGCATTGCGGGATGCAATAGCCTGCTTAACACTATCTGCCGTCATAGTGCGGATTGGCGTTGACATATTAAACCCTGCGGCCTTGAAACAAGATGGGCATACCCACTCTTTGTTGGCCAGCTGGAAACGATTCAGGCCGCAGTCTTTCCCACAAACAGCGCATACAGCTTTCGGTGAAAGAAATCCCATATTGACACCCTTCCGTGTCCGATTCGGACACTTTTTATTTTTCCGCCCTACGGCGGTTGGATACATTACCGGTATTTGCTTCCAGAATATTCGACATAGTTCGAATAGAATCTCCTCAAGGAGGTTTTGCTTATGAACTATGACGACTACAAGCGGGCTAGGGACTTGTCCTGGCGGGTTTTGCTGAACACCGGCACGCGGGAGCTGCCGGTGAAGGTCTCGCGGATCTGCAGGGGGTACGGCGTGACGTTGCGGAGCTACCAGGTCGGAGCGCCGCTGATCCGGGAGTTGGGCCTTGAAGCGCAATGCGATATCAGCGACGGCTTCACCGTCCGCAGCGGCGACCGCTGTTATGTGTTCTATAACATGGAACAGCCACCGGGCCGGGTGCGGTTTACCATCGCCCATGAGCTTGGCCACGTTCTGCTAGGTCACCTGGGCGATGGAGAGCACACGGTTTACAATCGGGAGTCGTCCTCGGAGAATGCCCCGGAGGAGCACACGGCCAACGTGTTCGCCTCCCGCCTGCTGGCCCCGGCTTGCGTGCTACACGCTCTGGGAGCCGTGACGCCGGAGCAGATCGCGGCGGTGTGTGATATCTCTATGGCAGCGGCTCGGCTCCGTGCCGGCCGTATGGGGGTGCTGGAGCAGCGTGGTAAATACGGCGCATCTCCGCTGGAGCGGCAGGTGCTTGCACAGTTCCGGTCATACATAGACCGCGTCAACAGTGGTCAATACTAAGCCTGTCTTGATGGACGGTTTTCCTTGCTTTTAGACGAAAAGCATGATACATTGACAATGGCGTTGTCGGTAGACGGTCAGCCTGAAGCATTCCTTTGGAGTGTCGGAGGGCGATCCTGCCCTCCAGAAGGGAGGGCTGCCTATGGTTACATACTCCGACCTAATTCAGGTTGGTATTTTGATCGTTGGTATTTGCAGCCTGGTTGTCCAGATTTGCAAAAAGAAATGACCGCCGGCTCCCTGACAAGAACGGCGATCATTTCGCAAGCATGTTAGGCTGACCGGAAACCGGCAACGCCTTTTTGTGCTTTCAGTATAACCGCTGATTTAGTTATTGTCAAGTTGATCGATATAATTGTTGTAGATCCGCCATGTGGAAGTGGCGGATTTTTTATATGCGTTTTCCGCGTATGCGTTAAAACCGCTTGTTTTCCTTTTCGGCTGCCTTGGCGGTGGCCCGGCTCAGCTCGTCCAGCGTTTCGGCGCTGACCGGGCTGGGCTTTTTTACGACCCTGCCGCCCCGTGCGGCGATGGCCGTGTCATCATCGAGACCGAGAGCAAGTCGCACCATTGCGCGGCTTTTTTCATCTGATTGGTCGAACCGCATAGCGACTTCTAATGATTCATCAGAAAGAGAATCCAGTATATGCTCGAGAAGGCAAGAAATCGCATAGCTTTTCCCGCTCCCCGTTGCCATGTGGATATAAGAGTTTTCTTTTGACGGTTCTCCAATAAGGTCTGCGGTGCTAACTCCAAAGTAGTCCGCCAGTTTACGAAGAGTTGCGTCTGTTGGCTTTTTTCCGTTTTTCCATCTTGTCGCAGCTGATTTATCAATACCAGCTTCTGATAGCGCAGCAGATGGAGTTTTCTCCCTCAAATTGCAGGCTTTTATGAAGTTGTCATAAAACACAGTTCATCACCTCTTCGGTTGTGTGTGTTGTACAAAAGTTGCTAAAGTTGAATTGTGTGCTTGACAGTTGTGAGAGTTGTGAGTTATAACTATGCTTGTAAAGCATAGGCAAAACCAAAAAAGAAAGGAGGACAGCATGGACTGGTTCCCGAGTTTCGCAGCTGGATACATCGTTACAGTCGTTGTACTCAAGATCTTGGCATATATCATTGTTACGTTTTGTCCTCTTATTGTGACAATAATCTTTACCGTAATAATGGTCATTGCCGCCGTAGTTGGACTTATCCTGCTTTTTTGGAAACTTACACGGTAATAAGCAAGGGTAAAACTCACATTATCCGCAGGTCGTGATACAGCAGGTCTTGAAGCTCTTCATATTTTTCCGCGAGATTTGGAGTTTCTTTCCCTTGGGCGCGAAAAGTAGCGAGCGTGTATAGCTCTTTGAGTTTTTCGCGGATTACAGTTGGCGCATGCAATGCGGCCACAGCGTATGCGGAGGAAAAGCGAATACTTTCTTCCATCTCTTCCCCGGTAATATCATTTGGGTTTGCTCGCTTGCCTTTTTCCGCAGTGAGCAGAAATTTGTGGTATTCACTCAAAAAGGCGCTGTATGCCTCCCTCTTTTCTTGGTGTCGAAGCCGTTTGCTTTCAAATTTCATCTGCTTTACGGCAGAGTGGTTTGAAACGAAGCCGCCAACGATTACGCCAAACAGAGGTAAGACTACATTCAAAATTGCGAGGACGAAGGACTTCATGAGCTTCCTCCCTGTTTTGCTGTTTTCTTTTTGCATGTGCTTATGCTTGCTTCGCATTTTACCACAACACAAATCTTTTGACAAGGAGGTGAAGCTGTTTGAACCGTATTCGACAGCTGCGGGAGGAAAAGGGCATGACCCAGCAGCAACTGGCAGATGCCCTGGGCGTCAATCAAAGCACCGTGGATCGGTACGAAAAGGGCATCATTGAGCTACGGCTGACCATGGCCATGCGGATCATCTCCGTGCTGGGCTGCACCATGAGCCAGTTGACCGGACAGGACATCGCATGAGGAAAGGAGGATGACCCATGCCGAGAGTAAAGCTGGGGACGCCTACACCGGCCCAGCAGCGGGCCGTGATGAACAAGGTCATCAAGAAGGCCATGGTGGACTGCGACATTGAGGACTACACGGCCCTGGGTCTGCGGATGGGCATGAGCCGACAGGCCATCAGCCGACGGATGAACGACGGAGGGTGGAAAGACGAGGAACTGTGGAAGCTGGTGCGGGTTCTGAAGCTGTCGGCGGAGCAGCTGGCGGCGATGCTGGGCGCATTACCACGGCCGGCTGCCTGAGTTCACCATAACACAAGAAGGGGGAATTTACCATGTTGACAAACGGACCGAATATTTACCAGGCGGCCCGGAAAGAGAGCTGTCTGACTCAGGAACAGGCCGCAGAGCGGCTGGAGGTCTCGGAGACCACCGTCAAGGCCTGGGAACAGGGCACGCGGGTACCGGACAACGAGACGGTGGCCCGGATGGCGGAGCTGTACGAAACGCCGTGGCTGGCACTGGAGCACCTGAAACAGGCGGGCGGCGTCCTGGGCGTGCTGCCGGAGGTGAACGTGCAGAGCCTCCCAACGGCGGCAATCACACTAATCAACCGGGTGCTGGACTTTGCGGAGCGACACCGGGACCGGCAGCTGCTTCGCATCGCGGAGGACGGCATCATCGACGAGAAAGAGCGACCGGACTTCGACGCCATATGCCGGGACCTGGACGGCATCGTGGGCGCGGCGCTTCAGGTGAAGTACACGTCGGACGCGCCGCCGAAGACAAAAAAAGAACGCCCCGAGGCGGCAACCTCAGAGCGTTCGGTTCAGGGACTTGCATCCAAGAACGATAGCAAAATTATTATACCACATCCGACACGGATTGCAAGCCCCACTTTGAGCCGGGAGGGAGGCGTCTCCCGATGAACGGCTGGGAATTGTTTTTTACCGTGCTGGGCGTGAGCAGGATCGTGTCCTTGCTCTTCCGCCTGGTGGATGTTATTGAGAGAGGGTGAGCGGATGGCGGAAAGCAAGATCCGCGTCAAGCATACACAGCCATTTACCACAGTTTTCAATTCAGTCCTCCGGGATCAGCGACTTTCTTTGAAAACGCTGGGGCTATATGTCATCATGCAGTCCTTCCCGGATGACTGGGAGTACAGCATCAGTGGTCTGGCGGCCCGCTGCCGCATCGGCCGGGATGCCATCCGCAAGTGCTTGAAAGAGCTTGAGGAAGCGGGGTATTTGCTCAAGGAACAGGGCCATCAGGAGAACGGCAAATTTGCCTGTAATACTTACGTTTTGCAGGATGAAGCCCCACCGTGTACTGAAAAACCGTATACGGTAAAACCGTCGACGGTAAAACCGTTGACGGAAAATCAGCCACAAGTAAAGAAACACTTAAGTAAAGACTATAGTAATGATCCCCCTATAGCCCCCCAGGGGGCGGGATGCGTGGACCTGTTTGAACGCTTTTGGGCGGCGTATCCCCGTAAGCAGTACAAAGACCGGGCAAGAAGGGCGTGGGCCAAGCTATCGCCAGACATGGACTTGTGCCGGAAGATGTCGGAGGCCCTGAACACTCAGAAGCAGTCCGACCAGTGGATGCGGGACGATGGGCGATACATCCCCCACCCAGCAACGTGGCTCAATGGCCGCTGCTGGGAGGACGACCCCGGCCCCATGTATGAAGCTACGCTTGACCGACCGGAGGTCCCGTTGGATGACGAGAGAAGGGGCAGGTACTTATGAGCGAGGCCAAGACAGTCGCTGTCCTGACACAGGACTTGATGAACGCACAGGTTGGCGTGCTGGGCTCTATGCTCATCGACGAGGAGTGCGTGGGCTTTGTTCTCAGCAGGGTCAGCGAGAGGGACTTCGTCACACAGCAATACCGCTCCATCTTCAGGGCCATCAGGACACTGTTCCGAGAGGGCTTGCCAACGGATGCCATTGCCGTCCGTGAGAAACTGGGCGGCAAGTTGGGAGATGGTTGGTCGAAACTGTTGACCGGTATCATGGACTATACGCCAACCGCTGCCAATGTGGACGGTTATGTGCAGATGCTGAAGGAAAAGTCTGCACTATACCAGCTTCAGGAACTTGGCGCAGCTCTCCAGAATGCCGCAGATATGAACGAGGCCCGGTCTATTCTTGACAAGGCCATGCAGCTTCAGGTTGGTCGCCCGGGTATCCACGCGCTGACCTTCGCCAAGGGCTACGAAGAGTTTTTCGACCGGCACAGCGGCGAGACGGCGGTGGAGCATCTGGACTGGGCTATCCTTCAGCTCAACGAGGTCCTCAAGACGGAACTGGGGAATATCGTCATCATCGGGGCCTATCCAGGTGACGGTAAGACAGCCCTGGCGCTCCAGTGCGCAGCCCGCTTCGGCAGGAAGCATAACGTAGGTTATTTTTCCTTCGAGTCCAAGAGCTCACGCCTGTATGACCGTCATGTGGCCAGAGAGACGCTGATCAGCAGCTCCGACATCAACGACAACAAGCTGACTGAGGAGGATTTCAAGACCATTATCGCCTTGAAGGACAAGCTGTCTGGAACGAAAGTGACCCTTATTGACGCCGTTGGCATGACTGCCCTTGACATTGTGGCATACAGCCAGGCCCAGCACTTCGACGTGGTTTTCGTGGATTACCTCCAGCAGGTGGAACCGCCTCACGGTGTTCTCATGAAGGATTTCGAACGGGTAACGTCAGTTTCCAGAGAACTGCAGAAGTTCGCTGTCCGTACCAATACGGCGGTGATCTCCCTGTCCCAGCTCTCCCGGCCGGACAAAGTGAAGGTCAAGTACAAGGACCAGAGCGGCAAGGACCAGGTGCGGAGCATTACGCCGCCGCCCACCATGGGCGACCTGCGCTCCTCCGGTCAGATTGAGCAGGATGCAGACATCATCCTGCTGATGTGGCGGGAGGACTACGACCTAAAGGATGCACCCCGCATCATTCAGGTGGCAAAGAACCGGAACGGCGAGGCGTTGGACAAGGTCCGCTGCCGGTTCGACGGCGAGCATCAGACCTTTACCCGCATTGAGCCCCGGCCAGAACCGATGCCAGTGAAGAAAGCGCGGCAGAAGCCCCGGCAGGTCAGTTTCTGGGGCGATGGAAGTGACTGGCAGCAGATGCCGGACGGAGAGCGTACACCATTTGACGAGGCCCCGAAGGAGACACCCAAGGCGTGAGACGTGGAGACAGGCAGGTGGCGGCACCCACTTTTGACACGAGTTACGGCAGCCATAAGGCTCCGCTCCGGGATGGCAAGGTCGTGTACATCCACCCGGAAGGCCGCTTTTATACGCTGGAGTTTAAAAGCCCGGTCACAGGTGAGCACTTTCGAGAGAGTTACTATTTTGCGGACCGCCTGACGGCGGAAGAAAGGAAGGCACCATAATGCGAGCTATCGCGATCATGAACAACAAGGGCGGTGTCGGCAAAACCGTCACCGCCATCAATCTGGCTGATATTTTAGCCAACGACTACAAGCAGCGGGTCGTGCTGGTGGACTGCGACGGCCAGGCCAACCTGACCGGCTTTTTCCTGCCGGGGGAAGACATGGACGCCGTTACCACGGCTGACGTGCTGACCGGGGACTGCGAGCAGGTATGGAGCGACAACCTCATCCCTCTGGGAGAGCGCTTGGAACTTTTGCCCAGCAGCTCCGGCCTGTACGATCTGGATCTCAGCGCCATCAAGGACGGCGTGGGCGCGCCGGAGCGAATGATCGGTTTTGTGTCCGCCGCCCGGGAGGACGGCGACGTGGACTGGATGATCTTCGACTGCCCCCCGGGCTATACGCTGGCCAGCGTGGCGGCGCTGCTGTCCGTTGACGAGGTTTTGATCCCGTACACGGCAGACAAGTTTTCCATTGACGGCGTGCTGGCCGTGGCCCAGCAGGCCAAAAAACTGACCAGCACCCGCCCCGGGCTGTGGGTCCGGGCACTGCTGACGCAGGTGCGCCGGTCCGACATTGTGACGGAGGCGGAAAAGGTGCTGGAGGGTATGCGGGTGGAGGTGTGTCGGGCCAAGATCCGGCGGACGGATAAGGTGCCGGAGAGCACGGTGATGCTGCTGCCTCTGCGGCAGTACAGTCCTGGCAGCAGCGCCTGTCAGGATTACCGGGCGCTGGCCAGTGAACTGATGGAGGAGGTGCAGGGGTAATATGGCCGGGAAGAATTTTGATATTTCCAAATTTGCCGCCACGCTGAAACCGGTGTCCGAATCGGACCACACCGGCCCGGAGCAGATTGAGTACATCGACATCGGCCTGCTGGACGGCGACGAGCGGAATTTCTACCAGCTGACGGACATTGACGAGCTGGCGGACAACATCCAGATGTGCGGCTTGCAGCAGCCTATCCGGGTGCGGGCCGGTGAGGGCGGACGGTTTACCATCGTCAGCGGCCACCGGCGCCGGGCTGCCTTGGCTCAGCTGGTGGATAAGGGCCTGGATCAGTTCCGCCGGGTGCCCTGCATCCGGGAGACGGACGATGCTTCCCCGGCGCTTCAGGAACTTCGACTGATCTTCGCCAACAGCTCCACCCGCAAGCTCACCAGCGCGGAGATTGGCGAACAGGCGGAGCGTGTGGAGGCGCTGTTGTATCAGCTGAAGGAGGACGGTTTTGAGTTCCCGGAGGGCCGGATGCGGGACGTGGTGGCAGCGGCCTGCAACACCCACGGCTCCAAGCTGGCCCGGATCAAGGTGATCCGGGAGCATCTGCTGTCTAACCTTCGTCCTGCGTGGGACGGCGGGAAGATGCCGGAGCAGGCGGCCTATGCGCTGGCTCAGTTCCCGGCAGATATGCAGATGCGGATCTCCAAGGCGTTCCCCAAACTTCCCAACGGCCCCACATTGGAGCGGTTGTTGAAGCTCTACAAAGAGGACGGTTACCGCTGGGATCCTTGCCTGACCTGTCCGGACGGCAAGGAGTGCAAGCATGGAGACGTTTTCCTCAGGCATGACGCGGATGCCCTTGTTTATGAGGTCTGCGGCGGTAAGACGTGCTGTCTGGATTGCCGCCAGGCTACGGCTGAGTGTTACGCCTGCGACAAGGCTTGTGCCAAGGCCAAGGCCAAGCGCAAGGAAAAACTTGACGCAAAGAAGGCGGACGCGGAGAAGGCTACTGAAAAACATCAGCGGAAACTTGAGCGGGAGATCCAGGCCAGAGCGGCCCGTCTGGCCAGAGCGGCGGACGCTGCCGAACTGCCGGACACTGCGACCGCCATCTGGTCCAGATACGGCGGTGGCTACACGGTGGGCAAACTGCGGAAGTTTGCCTCCGGGGATTTTCAGGGCGAACGCGTTTGGGTCAACGAGCTGGAGCCGGAGAATATCTACAACGTTGACAAGACGGCCAAGGCTCTGCACTGCTCCGCCGACTACATTGTGGGCCTGACGGAGAATCTGAACCCGGGGCAGTCTTCCGGAGTACCGCTGAAATTCGTGGACGGCAGTGAGCAGCCGACGCGATCCGGCCCATACTACTGCCGGTTCCTGTGCGACGGAATGGTTTTTAAACAGGTTGCGTGGTGGGACAACGTGCTGAAGCGGTTTTCCTTCCGGAAATCCGGGGACTCCATCGAGTCCGCTTGCCTTGGCTGGTTCCCACTGCCGGAGGTGGACGAGAAAGGAGCGGACACATGAGATACACAGGGCGCGAGAAGCGCCGCAGCCGGGCCCTCCCGATTCTGACTCTGGCAGCCGCCGTGGCTGCCGTGATCCTGCTGGCGGTGATGCTGCGATGAAGCCGAAGCCGCCATGCGGGAGGAACTGCCCCAAGCGCTCCGCCATCCCAAACTGCCACGACTCAGTGGTGTGCCCGGACTGGGCCGCGTATCAGGAGGCCTTGGCGGAGTGGAGCGAGGCAATGAAGGCAGAAAAACGTGAGAAAGCAGACCTGAAGGCTACCAAAAGCCGGATGGCTAAGATCTGCGAGTCAAGGGAGATGGATAAACGATGAAGTTTTCGATGAGTGACGATGAAATCCGCGTCAGCTACAACACTGCGAAAGATCAAAAAGCCCAGGTCAAGGTCCTGGCGGAGCTGAATGTCACCACACCGGCGGCAATGGCCGCAAAGCTCCGGGAGCTGGGCTGCAACGTGCCGGATTTCCCATCTGTCGATCAGCGGCCTTTGCGCGCCCATGACATTCTCTTTGACGAGACCCGGGCTCGGGAGCTGTTTGCGGAGGGCAAGACTGACCTTGACATCGCGGAGATGTTGGGCATCGGCGTATATGCGTTTGCAGCGTGGCGGCGCAAAAACGGCATGAAGCGGCCAAGAGGTGGAGACATGCAGAAAATGGAACAAAAAGCAAAGCCAAAGCGCTGCAAGGCTCAGCCACCCATGCCGCCGGAAATCGAAACGCCGGAGCCGGAACCGGCCCCGGAGACTGCCGCACCCGGCAGTCATCCACTTTTGTCTGCACAGAAACAGGCCAGCGTGGCCGACCTGGGCCGTGTACTGCTGGATCTGGCGGATCGGTACCCTGGTATCGTCCTCACCATCAACGGCACCGCTGTGCGGTCCCTGTGCCTCAACGTGCGGGTGATGCTGGGCGAGGACACAACGACATCTACGTTGGATTTGGAGGTTTGATAAATGCTGAACAAGATCGTCCTCATGGGCCGTCTGACCCGTGACCCGGAGATGCGGCATACCGGAAACGGAACCGCCGTGGCGTCCTTCTCTCTGGCCGTGGACCGGGACTTCAAGTCCCAGTCCGGCGAGAAGGAGACGGACTTCGTGGACATCGTGGCGTGGCGTTCCACGGCGGACTTTGTGAGTAAGTTTTTCACCAAGGGCCGCATGGCCGTGGTAGAGGGCCGCTTGCAGATCCGGGACTGGAAGGACAAGGACGGTAACAACCGTCGCTCCGCCGAGGTGGTGGCGGAGCATGTGTATTTTGGCGATAGCAAGCAGCGGTCCGAATCGGACACAGCGTCCGCACCGCCTGCGTCAGGGGACTTCCGGGAGATCCCGGAGGATGAGGAAGGAGAACTGCCGTTTTGAAAGATAAAGACCTCGTAAATGCCATCCGCCGGCTGAAGGTGGAGACCAGGAGCCTCGCCTGCATTGGCTGCGGCCATGGGCACAACTGCGGCGTGTCCGGATGCGCGATCATGCGGGAGGCCGCCGACCGGATCGTCAACCAGAGCACCCACATCGCGGTGCTCCAGATGGAAATTGAGAAGTTGCGTGGCAGGCTCATGCAATATGAGGACACGGAGCTGACGCCGGAGGAAATCGACATGGATCACGAAGCCGCAGAGCAGCTCCGCCAACTGTGCCGAGGCTACGATCTTGGACGGTTGGTAAATCTGGCCGAGGCCGACAAAGCGGGGCGTGTGGTGGTGCGGCCGTACAAAATTGATGCAGCCGTATATGTGCTTGTTAAGGACGAAGCGATTTTCTACCCGGAGACAAACGGCTGGTATATCGGGAAGGAAACCATTGGCGCAATTACGCAGGACGGGTTTTATCTTGGCGATCCAGAAGAGGGCAGCTTTGGGCCAAATGACGAAATCGGCAAGACTGTGTTTCTCACCTGCGAGGAGGCGGAAGCGGCACTGAAGGCGATGCAGGATGAAACGAGATGATGAACTGATGTTTTACCTGGAATGCTGGCGCGATATGCAAAGTTTCCTGACGGAAGTTGTGAGGGACAATACAGGCGAATACCCGTTTGCGCAGGACGTTCTGGATCTGATGCACAGCGTCGAAAGAAAGCACGGGGAGGGATGAAGGATGGCTGAATACATTGAGCGCAGTGCGGGAGTGTCTATTTTGCGTGCAAAAGCAAACATGGCGGTTTTGATGGACTCTGCCCCGTATTTTGAGAAAGCGGCGCAGATGTTGGAGAAATTGCCAGCTGCCGATGTTGCCCCGGTAGTGCGGTGTAAGGGCTGTAAGTACAGTTGCAAAGAAAGAAACGGACGCACCTGTGAAGGCTATTGGTATGAGTTGAGTGAGTTTGCTGTGCCAGTAAAGGACGATGGTTTCTGCTCCTACGGCGAGCCGATGATGGATGGAGGTGCTGACCATGAGGCTGATTGATGCAGACGCGCTATCTGAAAGCATTAAGCGAGGGGCAGGAACTGATCTTCAAAAGTTTTTTGCGGACGTATGTGTAGCGACCGCCCCCACCGTGGATGCCGCGATCGTGACACGGTGCGAAGACTGTGTACACTGGGATGATGATCCCGATACTTATGGGGCAGATGACGGCCCGAAAGGCAAATGTATGAAATCATTTGAAACAATGCGCGCAGATGACTTTTGCAGTCACGGCGAGAGAAAGGACGGCGGGGATGGCTAAGCAGTCTGGGTATTTACAACGGCGGGATGCGGAGCTTGAGGCGGCGTTTAACGCCGGTGCTGCCACGGCCTTGCAGTTTGCCACAGACACGCTGCAGATGACGATCCACCAGAAGGACGGGTGGGGCTATGACCGGATCATGCACCTGACGAAAGACTGGGTCGATACACAACGCGAGTACAAGCCGGCGCTGAATTGCAAAGACAAAGCTGCGGACGTGTGCCAGGAGCACATGGATCGGGTTCTGGCGGAGATCATCCGGAACCGCATGCCCCTGATCCGTTTCCTGGAACGTTACCCACACGTGAAAAAAATCAAATACGGGAGGTAAGGTATGGATGACCCATTTGTATGCGTCCGCCAGCGGGCGGGGCCTTTTGTGAAGGCCTTCTCTACGGACAGAGCCTGCTTCGTCCGCCGCAGCAAGGACAGCAAGGGCCTCATCCGCAAGCGGGCCGGACCGGCTATGTGCCGCACCAGCGTTGATAAGCTGGAACTGCGCCTGGCCCTGTTCGGCTATGACGGCGTTTTCTACACACTGACCTTCGCCCCGGAGCACCTGCCCGCCGATCTGGACGGCGTTCAGGCTGTGTGGGATGCCTTCCTCAAGCGGCTGGCCCGCTGGAATCGGCGCATGGGCAGGGGCGGCAGCCCGGACTTCTACATCTACCGCATCGAGGGCCTTCACGGAGATCACCGCTACCACATCCACGCTTTCCTGCGGGACAGCGACTTCCCGCCGACGGTGGTGCGGTACCTATGGGACTGGGGCGAGGTGGACGACGAGCCGTGGGACCGCAAGCGGGTTCTGGCGGAGAAGGGCTACTGGAATCTGGCCCGATATTTCACCAAGGAGGCAACCGAGGTTGGGCGGCATCCATGGGGATGCTCCAGGAAACTCAGCCGCATGATACCGCCTCCAGAGGTCTGGTGCAGCCGCACCGGGGAGATCCGCCCGCCTTCCGGAGCCGTGCGGCTGCCTATCCTGGGCCAACCCAATCTTGGGGAGTGGGGCGTGTTCTCTTACACCCGCTATCTGGACCCGGAAAAATAGCGCTTTTATTTTAAATAATTGATTTCTTATTCTTGAAACCTTATGAATATTTACGGACAGCCCGGAGAATCGGAGGGAAAAGTATTGAAAAGCGTGCAAAACTCTGATAGACTATCAGTAAAGAACGGATGGATCTCATGCCCGTTCTGCAAGCGGAATCACCGACTGATGCGCGTGCTGCCGGAGACACAGGCCAGGAACCTGGAGGTCTTCTGCAGGGATTGCAAGAGCGTGATTATCCTGGATATCGATCAAGGCCAGAGAGTTGAACTCCGGAGCCAGTAACCAACCCGAGAACGGGTGGATGCTGGTTCCGGAGTTTTTTGCGTTTTGGCGTGGAGGTGATAGCCCATGGCCATGAAGCCTCTCCGGCCTTGCCGGCATCCGGGATGCAGTGCCCTGGTGCGAGACGGCTACTGCGGTGCACACCAGCCGAAGCGCACCAACGACCGCAGCGAGGAGGCCAAGTCCTGGCACTGGATGTATCGGACAGACAAGTGGCTGCGTGAACTCCGGCCGGAACAGCTCCTTCGGGAGCCCTTCTGCCGGGAGTGTTCCAAGCGAGGCATCCGAACCAGGGCCACCGACGTGGACCACATCGTGGACCACAAGGGTGACTGGGATATGTTCTGTGATCCGTCCAACCTGGAGAGCCTTTGCCACAGCTGCCACAGCCGTAAAACGGCGCGGGAATTGTGGCAAAACCGCACGGAAAAGAAACGACGCTGAGGCACAAAACGGTGCCAGCCTTGGGCGCTGGCGTGCGATGCGTGGCGCGTCGTGCGGGGATCCTTGCACCCTCCCCCGGGGTCAAAAAAGTTTTGACCCGGCCTCGGCTGACCGCATGCCCCCCTTTACGCAGAAAATTTTCCCCACGGGGAAATGCGGAAGAGGGTGCTGCGGGGCTGACCCGGGTGTTGCAGGGATGCAGCGGGATCGGCCCGGGTGCTGCGGGGATGCAGCGGGGCTGGCCCGGGTGCTGCGGGGATGCAGCGGGGCTGGCCCGGGTGCTGCGAGGATGCAGCGGAGGATATGCGGCTTTCTTCCGGGCGGTCTCCCGGAAGAGACCCGCATGATAAGCGTGTCCGAATTGGACACAGGCCGCCTGGCGGCGTTGAAGGCCTGCGTACCTACGCGGGGTATTGACGTAGACGCCCTGGGCGGCCGGTTCCGGAGATGTGCCGGGTGGGAGTGCCGACCCGCCCGCGCCTTTCTTTCCTCCGGGCGCCGGCGGTCGCCGCCGGCATCCGGCAGATCTTCGGAGCACATCGAGGAGGTGAGCGGATGCAGTGCCTGTTGAAAGGCAGCGAGAAATATTGCGAGACCGGGCGTGGCATCTGCTGCCAGTCATGCATGGAGTATGGGACCTGCGAGAAGGCCTGTCTGAACGATCCACGACACTGTGGGTATGCGGGCGAGAAGCCTGCGGGCTTTGTCCATCCGGTACCGAAACCAGGGGAAGGAGGCGGCACTCATGCCAGGTAAACGTCAGCCAACCGACATTGTGAAAGCCAAGGGTCTGAAACACATGACCCAGGCGGAGGAGGATGCACGCCGGGATCAGGAGGTCCACGTACCTCCCCCTGATAAAGCGGTGCCGCCCAAGTGGCTGCCCAAGAAGTATCACAATGAGTTCTGCGAGATCGGCGAGATCCTGCGGACTGCCGGACTCTATGCAGAGCTTGACCGGGATGTCCTGGCTCAATACTTTGTCTGCCGGGAGCGCTGGCTCCACGCCGACAAGCTGGCCGCCAAGGCCATCCGGGATAAGGATGAGAAGCTGGCCAAGGAATGGTCCGGCATCCAGTCCTCCTATTTCAAGCAGGCCCGTCAGTGTGCGGAGTCCATGGGGCTGTCCGTTACCAGCCGGTGCAGGATCGTGGTGCCTACGGCGGTGGTCAATGCGGCCGGAGCCGCTCCGGAGGATGACGCGGACGAATTCACCAGGACGCTGCGGGCCAGGCAGGCGGCCGCCATGGGATGCTGACAATGACCGCACGATCCTGTGATTCCTTCGACGAGGCCGCGGGCCGCTTTGTCTGCGACTTTGTGGAGCGCCTGCCCACCACGGACACCGGTAAGCCGTTTTCCCTGTACGAGTGGCAGCGCTCCGCCATCATGGACTTCTACGGCTCCATGGAAACCGATGAGGATACCGGGGAGCGGCTGCGGAAGTATTGGTACCTGTATCTGGAGATCCCCAAGAAAAACGGAAAGAGCGAGCTGGCGGCCGCCCTGGGTATCTACCACTTGTTTGCTGACGGTGAGCTGAACGCTGAGGTCTACATCTGCGCGGCCGACAAGGATAACGCCGGCATTGTGTTCAGTGCGGCGGTCTATATGCTCCGGACGGCTCCATGGACCGCCAAGATGCTGGCCAGGGGCGAGTTGAAAATCAAAGAGTCCCAGCGGACGGTCGAATACCGCCAGCGGGTGCGGACCGGCAACGGCGGATACAAGTGGATCACCGTCGGCAAAATGATCGTCCTGTCCAGCGAGGCTTTTTCCAAGCACGGCTACAAGCCAAGCTGTGTGATCTTCGACGAGCTGCATGCGCAGCCAAACCGGGAGCTGTGGGACGTTATGACCTTCGGCGCAGGCTCCGGCCGGAAGCAGCCGGTATGGATCGTGCTGACCACGGCCGGCGATGACCCTGACCGCAAATCCATCGGTTGGGAGATCCACCAGCAGGCCGTGGCCATCCGGGATGCCCGGCAGCTCCGGCGCATCCGGGAAGAGGGCGGCAACGTCCGCCAGGTGCTCTCCCTCCGCCATGTGGAGGACGAGGACCTGGCAGCGGCGGAAGAAGACCTGCTGGAGCAGGATATGCCCAACTGGATGCCGGTGCTCTACGGCCTGACCGCCATATTCGGCGATGATCCGGATGACCTGGATCAGATCGACATCTGGGACGAGAACCTGTGGTATTTGTGCAACCCGTCTCTTGGCAAGCATCTGAAGCTTCGGACGCTCCGGCTGGAAGCCAGGAGCGCCAAGCTGAAGGAAGCGGATGAGAAGCTGTTCCGCTGGCTCCGTCTGAACCAGTGGATCTCCACCAAGTCGGTGAGCTGGATATCCCTGACGCTGTACGACAAGTGCCAGTGGGGACCCAGTAAGAAGGCGGAGCGGGAGGAGTTCCTGCAACAGCTCCGCGGGAAAATCTGCTACGGCGGCGTCGACCTCTCCACCAGCCGGGATATGACGGCGTTTGTTCTGCTGTTCCCGCCTCAGCCAGGGCTTGACACGGCGGTGCTGCTGCCCACCATCTGGCGCCCGGGCGGCACAGTCCTGGAAGCGGAGAAACGGGATCACGTCCCATACCGGGACTGGGCCCGTGCCGGCTTCCTGCGGCTCTGCGATGGAGATACCATCGACTACGACGATGTGGAAAACACCATCAAGGAGGCGGCAGAGATCTACGACCTGAAACAGGTAGGCTTTGACCCCTATCTGAGCCGGACCATCACCCAGCGGCTGACACCGCACGTGAATGTTATCGAGATCCCGCAGGATCTGAAAAACATGAGCCCGGCTATGAAGGAGACCGACACGCTGATGGCTAACCATCAGCTGCTCCACGTTCACAACACCTGCTTCCGCTGGACCTTTGGGAATGTGCGGTGCTATGAGGACTGCAACGGAAACATCAGGCCCCAGAAGCACAGATCCATCGGACGCATCGACCCCACGGTGGCTTCTATCATCGTAGTGGCGGTGTGGATGATCGTCAGGAATCAGCCGGAGGATCTTGCGGACGTGATCGAAAGCGGAAAATTCTCTATGTGAGTACGGGAGGATTTATGAAAGAGAAACGAAAATGGCGGCGCCCACAGGCGGTGGATGTGCTGTTTTTCCTGGGCGCGGCTCTGGTGTCCGTTGGCGTGGCCCTGTGGGCCTGCCCGGGGGCAGGCATGGTGACGGCGGGCGGTTTCTGCCTGGCTGCCAGCTGGCTGGCGGAGCGGGCCGGAAAGGACGGTGAGGACGCTTGATCTCTTACAAGCGGTTTGCCAGGAAAGGCGCGAGCCTTGAGGACCAGGGCGTGCTGACCTGGCGGACGGTATTCGGCGAGAGCCGCGGGAGCCGGGACAGCCCTCCCACGCCGGATGAGGCCCTGAAGATCTCCGCGTTCTACCGGGCGGTGGATATCCGCTCCGACTCCATCGGCAAGCTGCCGGTAAAGGTCAAGGACCTGGTAAGCAAGCGGGACATGGACGACCACTATCTGGGGCCTGTTCTCTGGGAGCGGCCCAACGAGGCGATGACGCCCTTTGTGTACAAGAAGCTGGTGGAGTATCAGCGGATCGTGCTGGGAAAGAGCTACGTTTGGATCTACCGGGATGCCAGAAGCGGCTGGCCTGTGGAGCTGATCCCCCTGCCGCCCGGAAGCTGCAGCCCGTACATCGAGCCCGGCTCCGGAAAGCTCTGGTATATCGCACAGGACCCAAAAAGCGGGCAGCTGTATAAGCTGGACCCCTCGGACATCCTGCACTACAAGGGCTTTACCACCAACGGCGTGGACAGCGTGAGCCTTCTGACCTATGCGGCACGGGTGCTGAACGTATCCGCTGTTATGGATGCGTACGAGGAGGCTGTCTACGTCAACGGCGGACATCCTGCCGGTGTGCTGGAGACGGACTCGGATCTGAGCCGCAAGCCGGACATTGACCTTGGAGACGGTCGGAAAATCAGTTACAAGGACACCATCCGGCGGGAGTGGGAGCGCGTGCACAGCGGGCCCGGCAACGCTTTCCGGGTGGCAGTCCTGGACAATAGTCTGAAGTTCAAGGCTCTGAGCATGAGCAATACCGACGCCCAGTTCGTGCAGAGCAAGAACGTGACGGTGGCGGACATCGCCCGTTTCACCGGTGTGCCCCTGAACCTCCTGTATTCCGGCAAGGAGAGCTACGCCAGTAACGAGATGAACAGCCTGGACTTCGTGAAGTATACGCTGCAGCCGGCTGTGACGCAGTATGAGGAAGAGGATTCCAGAAAGCTGCTGACCGTCTCAGAGCGGAAGCGGGGCCTGTGGCTCCAGCGGAACATGATGGCGGAGCTCCGGGGCGATACGGCCAGCCGGAAGGAGTGGTACCGGGCCATGCGGGAGGCCGGTGTGTTCAGTGTCAACGACATTTTGGCCCTGGAGGATATGCCCCCGGTACCCGGCGGCGACGAACGATACGCAAGCCTGAATTACGTTCCGCTTTCGGTATGGGCGGAGCTGAGCCGGGCAAAAGCAGGAACTGGAGGAAACAACAATGGATGATCTGAAGAAATTTGCCCTTGTAGAGAAGGCGGCGTCTTTTTCGCCGGACATGGCGAAGATCAACGCCCAGGCGCTGGTGGAGCTGAAGGCGGAGGATGTTTTCGCCTTCCGTATCCGCGCGGCGGACGATCAGGTGGACCGGGACTTCGAGCGGTTCACGGCGGATGCCTTGGATGGCCTCGCCAAGCTGTTTGTCGGCAAGACCGTCATCGCAGACCATATGTGGAGCAGCTCCATGCAGACCGCCCGCATCTATGACGCGGCTGTGGAGAAGCTGAGCGGTACGACGGCGCTGGTGCTGTTCGCCTATATGCTGCGGAACGACCAGACGGCGGCGACCATTGCAGCCATCGAGGGCGGCATCCTGCGGGAGGTGTCCGTTGGCTGCGCCATGGGCAAGGCTACCTGTTCTATCTGCGGCGCCGACAAGACAAAGGTTTTTTGCGAACACCGGCGCGGGCGTGAGTATGACGGCAAGCAGTGCGTGGTGGAGCTGAGCCAGCCAGAGGACGCGTATGAGCTGTCCTTTGTGGCGGTGCCTGCCCAGCCTCATGCTGGCGTTGTAAAAAAATACGGCGGTGAGGACAACAAACCCCAGCCGCCTGCGCCCGAGGATGACCCTGAAGTACAGAAAGCCCTGGCGCTGATCGCGCTGGAAGAAAAACGATTTTGATTTGGAGGTAAGAAGACCATGAACCTGAAGCAGATGAAGTACGACCTGATGAACACCCGCAAGGGCCTGCTGGATGAGGCCAAGACCATCCTGATGAAGGATGGCCAGACCGAGGACTACACCGCCAAGATGGCCGAGGTGGACAAGCTGAACAGCCAGATCGAGGCGGTGGATGCGTTGATCGCTCAGGAGGAGAAGTCCTTCGGCGGCGGTGATCCTGCCCCCGAGGGCAGCCTGAAGGGCGGCGCCCTGGGCAGCGGCGCGGAGGAGACCGGCTACCAGAAGGCTGTGAAGGCCTTCGCGGCGGCTGCCCGGGCTGGGTTCCCCACCCAGAAGGCCGCAGGCGACATGATGCAGGAAGGCGTGAACGCTGACGGCGGCTATGCCGTGCCGGAGGACATTGTGACCGCAATCATTGATCGCCGCGACAGCAAGGAGAGCCTGCTGGGCGAGGTCCGCGTCGTCAAGGTGAACAACAAGAGCGGCCGCCGCACCTTCAAGAAGCGCAGTCAGCACACCGGCTTTGCCACCGTGGCCGAAGCAGCCAAGTACGGCAAGGTGGCTACGCCTCAGTTCGAGACCCTGAGCTATGAGATCGAGAAGCGGGGCGGTTATCTGCCTGTGACCGCCGAGCTGTATGAGGACAGCGATGCCGACATCGCGATGCTGGCCCAGGAGTGGCTGGGCGACGAGGCGCGCGTGACTGCCAACAAAGAGATCCTGGCGGTTATCAACGCCAAGGCAGCCACGGACCTGAAGGACCTGGACGGCATCCTGAAGGCCTGGGTGGGCCTGGGCTCCGAGTTCCGGGCTACCAGCAAGCTCATTACCAACGATGACGGCCTGCTCTGGCTGGGCACCCTGAAGGACCAGAACGGCCGCTACCTGCTGACGCCCAATCCCGCCGAACCCAAGCAGCTGCAGCTGTGCGTCGGCCCTCATGTCCTGCCCGTCAAGACCTATGACAACGATACGGTCCCCACCACCGGCACCAAGGTCCCCATGGTCATCGGCGACCTGAACGAGGGCGTTGTGTACTGGGACCACCGCTCCTTCTCCGTGAAGCTCAGCGACACGGCCAGCGTGGGCACCCTGAACGCCTTTGAGCAGGACCTGATCCTGTGGCGCGGCTCCCTGCGGGATGACTGCACCAAGTGGGACGAGGACGCCTTTGTCAACGGCTACATCGATACTGCGGTCGTGCAGGCCGCCGGCTGATCGTGAGGTGTCATGATGGCAGGTAAGAAGAAAACGGAGCATACCAAGAAGCCGGAGCATACCAAGAAGCCGGCCAAGGATGCCCTGCAGACCATTCAGGAGGCACAGGAGCCGCCCCAGGCCGCTCAGGCGGACCAGGAGCCTATGCAGACCGCTCAGGCGGATCAGGAGCCTATGCAGACCGCTCAGGAGACTCAGGAGCAGCCCCAGGCCGCTCAGACAGACCAGGAGCCTATGCAGGCCGCTCAGGAGACTCAGGAGCAGTCCCAGACCGTCCAGACGGGTATTGACCTGGGGGATCCGGCATCGTCCGGAATCTCCGGGGACATCGTGGCAGTCAATGCTGAAGGCGGCCTGAACCTTCGAATCGGCCCCGGACGCAGCTATCCCGTTACGGAATTGCTGGAAGACGGCACGCTGCTGACGGTTCTGGAGCTGCCCCATGGCGCCGAGGTGCCCGGCTGGGCTCTGGTGCACACCGGGGAGCGCACCGGCTGGGTGGATCGCCTCTTTATCCAGGAGCCGGAGGAAAACAAGGAGGAGTAATCATGGCGCTGACGGACGCGCGCAAGACGGCGCTGCTGGCGTACTGCCGGATTGATGAACTGGACGCCGGAGAGGCGGTTCTGCTGGAATCGCTGTATGCCGCCGCTGTTGCCTACATGGAGCAGGCCGGCGTCAGCGAGCCGAAGGATGGGACGCCCAGGCGTGCCCAGTACGACCTGGCTGTCAACTATCTGGTGCTTGATGCCTACGACCAGCGCGAGACAGTATTTGCCGGTACCATCGTGGCCGATAACCCCGCGTTCCGCCGGATCATGAACCAACTGAAGCTGACCGAGCCTGTGGTGTCCGAATCGGACACCACAGGCACCGGCGCATAAGGAGGGGCCTATGGCGATCAATGCGGGAGACCTGCGGTGCCGGGTGGAGCTGCTGGAGCGGAAGAAGGGGACCAATGATCTGGGCGAGACCACGTACAGCTACGGCTCCTACGCCCCGCCCAGGAAGCTCTGGGCAAAGATCGCTCCCACGAGCGGCCGCCGGGATACGTTGGAGGGCGACATGGAGCGGGCGGTGGTCACCCATAAGATGACCATTCGCCGGACCTCCCTGCCCATTCTGTCGCCGGACACGCGGATCCTTTATCGGGGGCAGTACTACGATGTGCAGTACGGGTACCCTATCTACAACCGGGACGGCTGGATGGAGGTTTTTTTAAGGCTGGTGGTGGAAGATGGCATCCGCAGTTTTTGACACCCGGGAGCTGGACGCATACGCCCGGGAGCTGGCACAGGCGGCCAGAGACGCCCCCAAGACGCAGAAGAAATTTATGCGGAAAGAGGGCAGCAAACTGCTGCGCCGGACGAAGCAGGAGGCCCGGCGGGTGAAGGTCCGGACCGGGAACTACAAGAAGAGCATCAAGCGGGGCAAGGTGTACGAGTATGACGGCGCACAGGCGGTGCGCGTCTACTCCACCGCCCCCCACGCCCACCTGATCGAGGACGGACACCGGATGGTGTCCCACGACGGGCGGGAGCTGGGCTTTGTGCCGGGGATGCACATTTTTGAGGTATCCGGCAAGGACTTTCAGCCGGAGTTTCTGGCGGACATCGACGAGATGCTGGACGAGGTGGTAAAAGAGCTATGATCGACCTGAAGGACTTAAACCGGGCGGTGTGCGATCTCTACCGGCAGGCGCTGAAAGCGGCGGGAAACGCCGCGGAGATCCTGCCGGAGCTGGTGGCGGAGGATGTCCCCTCCCCCATCGTGCGCCCCAGCGCCAAGGTGGAGCTGGAGCCTGGCACACAGGCCCGGCTATTGCATTCCGGACAGGAGAAAACAGCCACCTTCCGGCTCTATTTTTTCGCCGCTGACCGCTACCGCCCGAAGATGGAGAATCTGGCGGTGCGGCAGGCGGTGGGAGCGGCATTTCTGGACGGCATTACCGTGGGAGACACCTATCTGGGCATTGACGAGGGGGTCAGCTTCACGGTAACGGACGGCGTGCTGGTGGCCACCATTGACCTGCGCTGGAGCGAGGACATCCCGGAGCAGGAGGGAGAACCTATGGAAAATCTGATTTACAACGAGGAGGGAAACATCTGATGGCTGTAACTCTGCCGAAAATCAATATTACATTCAAGCAGCTGGCAACCAGCTTCATTCAGCGGTCTGAGCGGGGCGTGGCGGTGCTGATCGTGCGGGATGCTACCGCAGGCGGCAACGGATACGCCACCTACACGGACATCACGGAGCTGGAAAACGCGCCGTACACGGCGGCGAACAAGCAGTATATCACGGACTGCATGACCTTCGGCCCGCTGCGCTGCGGCGTGGCCAAGGTGGGCGCGGACGGGACGCTGGCGGATGCGCTGGCACTGGTGACCGCCCACGAGAAGACCGGGTGGATCACCGTGGCAGGCGGCACCAGCGCCGACTGGACGGCTCTGGTGAGCTGGATCAAGGCACGGGAGAGGGAAGCCAAGAGCTGGAAGGCAGTGGTTTTCAAGGCGGCGGCGCCGGACTGCATGCACGTGGTCAACCTGTACAACGACAAGGTGACCTTTGCGGACAGCCGGGGCGAGGTGACCGGCGAGAAGTACACCCCGTCGCTGGTGGGTCTGCTGGCTGCCTGCAACGTGAGCCGGGGCGCCACCAACTACCTGTGCGCCAACCTCAAGGAGGTGACGGTGCCGGAGGACCCGGACGCCGCCGTGGGCAACGGGCAGTTTTTGCTGGTCAACGACGATCTTGAGGTCCACGTGGGCGTAGACGTCAACTCCCTGACCACCACCAACGGCTCCACCCTGACGGAGGACATGAAGTACGTCGAGACGGTGGAAGCCATGGACATGATGCGGGACGACATCACCAAGGCGTTCCGGGATGAGTATCTTGGCAACTACCGCAACAGTCTCAACAACCAGATGCTGCTGATCTCCGCCATCAACTACTATTTTTTGCAGCTGGCGCAGCAGGACATCCTGGACCCGGAGCACGCCAACCGCGCCAGCATTGACGTGGCGGCGCAGCGGTCCGCGTGGGTCGGCTCCGGCAAGTCTGAGGCGGAGAGCTGGGACGACGCCACCGTGCGGTCTAATCCGTTCAAGCGCAACGTGTACCTTTCCGGAGATGTGAAGATCCTGGGGTCCATGGTGAACCTGGAATTTGTAGTGACCCTACAGTAAGGAGGCTGGGACATGAGCAAGCAGACCAAGCAGCTCCACGGGAGCTGCTCCGAGGCATATATCAACGGTCAGCGGGACGCGCTGGCCACCAAGATCGAGGTCAAGGTGACCGGCGATTTTGAGGATCAGAATTTCTGCGGGGAGTACGGCACCTACCCCATCTACAACGGCTACAGCATTGAGGGGACGATCACCGACATGAAGTGCGACAGCCAGTTGGAGCTGGCCATTTTGGAGGGGTACCGCACCGGCATCATGCCGGACATCGTGCTGATGACCTCCCTGCGCAATCCCGTGACCAAGCAGTCCGAGCGGTGGAGCATCGGCGGCGTGGTGTTTACGGAGGTGGCGCTGGCCAACATCGAGGCGAAGAAGGCCGTGGAGCGGGAGCTGCCCTTTAAGGCGGAGACATGGACCAATCTGGAGGCAGTGGAATGAGCAAGCGCATCTTATTTGAGGAACTGGTGGCCCGCCGGGAGCAGCGGGAGGCCGACAAGCTGAAGATCGGAGAGCTGCGCATCCCGGACAGCGACCGGACGCTGGAAGCCAAAATGCCGCCCAAGAAGGCGGTTTTGGAGCTTTACGGCGAGCTGGCAGCGGCACAGGACGCCGCAGCTGCCCTCCAGTGCGGCAACCATGCCCTGTACGCCGTGTGCCCCCAGCTGCAGGACCGGGATCTCCAGAGGGAGATCGGCACGGCGGAGGACCCCATGCGCACCGTGGACGCCCTGTTTTCCCTGATGGAGCAGGACAAGCTGGGCGGGCAGGCGCTGCAATTTCTGGGTCTGCTTCCCGGCGACAACGCCGGGAGCGAGGAAAGCGCCGAAAACGCCGCTGAGACGGTAAAAAACTGATCGCCCGCGACCCCATTTTGAGCCTATTCGCGTTTTACGCCGCCAGGGGCGTCCCTCTGGACGCTCTGGCGGCGGCAAGCCCCACGGAGATCGGGTTTCTGATGGGGGCGCGGGCATTGTACTTTGACGAGCAGGTGGCGCTGACGGCGGCAGCCATCGCCCAGAGCCTGACAGGAGGTGAAAAACGTGGCTAAGGTGATCCAGACCATTCTGAACCTGAAGGACAACATGAGCGGCGGGCTGGTAAAGGCTGCCAAGAATACAAAGGGCGTCTCCAAGGAGATGGTCAGCGCCACCCGGAGCGTGGTGAACTTCGGAAAGAAGGCAGAAAGCGCCATCGGCGGGGTGGTCAAAAAGACGGTCAAGTGGGGAGCTGTGACGGCCACAGCCGTGGCCGGACTTGCGGCAAAGACAGGCTTGAGCGAGGCCATGGACCTGGAGGGCTACCGGCTCCAGCTGGAGACCGCCACCAAGGACACGCAGAAGGCCAGCCAGATCATGCAGAATGCCATCAACCTTGCCAACCGGACGCCCTTTGAGGGCGGCGAGCTGGTGGAGGGCGCCGCCAAGTTTGAGGCCATGGGCATGAGCGCCGACACCTGGCTGACCCGTGCCGGTGACATGGCGGCTGCCACCAACAAGAGCTTTGACCAGGCGGTGGAGGCCCTGATCGACGCCCAGACCGGCGAGCTGGAGCGGCTGAAGGAGTTCGGCATCACCAAGGCCAAGATCCTGGAGCAGGGCGAGAAGATGTTCTCCGGGGTGCAGATCGCCAACAACTCCGGCCAGATCGTCAATCAAGAGAAATTCAACGAGGCCATGATCGCCCTGATGGAGGATCGCTTCTCCGGCGGCATGGAGAAGCAGGCCACCACCATGCGGGGCCTGTGGTCCACGGTGACGGGCGTGGCCAAGAGCGCTCTGGCCACCATTGTCGGCATCAGCACCGACGGCAGCATCAAGGCCGGCAGCGCGCTGGACCTGCTCAAGGGCAAGGTCTCGCTGCTGGCGGAGCGATTCCAGCAGTGGCAGCAGGACGGCACCATTGACCGGATCGCCCAGAAATTCACGGATGGCTTGGGCAAGGCGGTGGAGTACGCCGGGAAGGCGTTTTCGTGGGTCACCGAGCACGGAGACACCATCAAGCGGTGGATCGTGGGGCTTGGGAGCGCGTTCGCCATGGTCAAGGTGGTGCAGTTCACAAGCCAGGTTTTCGGTCTCATCAAGACGGTCATGCTGTTTGGGAGCACGTTGGCCACGCTGGTGGCGGCCAACCCGGTCGTTCTGCTCATCGGGGGTGCCATTGCCGCCGGTGCCCTGCTGATTGCCAACTGGGACAAGGTCAAGGCCTATTTCCAGGGCCTCTGGGCACAGTTTACTGAGGGCTTCGCCGCCACCAAGGAGAGCATTGTGGGCACGTTCAACGCGGCCAAGTCGGCTATCAGCAGCTTTTTTGGCTGGTTCGGCGACAAACTCAGCTGGCTGGACGATAAGATCAGCAAGGTCCCCATTCTGGGGGCGCTGTATACCAAGGCCAAGAGCGGGATCTCCGGCTGGATCGACAAGCAGTTCTCCGGCATCAACTGGGGCTTCGGCGGCCACGCCACCGGCACCAGCTACTTCCCCGGCGGCTGGACCCGCATCAACGAGCGGGGCGGCGAGATCGTCAACCTGCCCGGCGGTACCCAGATCATCCCTCACGACGTATCCCAGCGGATGGCTGGCGGTCAGGCGGTCAATGTCTACGTGACCGTGCAGGGCAACATGATCGGCGACGAGGCCTATGCGGACTACATGGGCAACGTGGTGGCCCAGCGGCTGCTGCGGGCGCTGCGCAATACGTGAGGTGACCTATGTACAAGCTTATCATGAGCATCAACAACAATGAGGAGTATATCGTGTTCCCGGCGGTACCGGCGGGCATCGGCCCCCAGTATGAGCAGAACAACGGCACCTTTCAGGGGCTGAGCCGGGACTACAACACCATCGGCACCATGGGGCTGTGGTCCATGAGCATTTCCGGCTTCTTCCCTGTCGGCCGGCGGCACAGCTTCATGCCGCCGGAGGCGCTGGAGGATGGCTGGCAGTATGTCAGCTTCTTCGAGCGCAACCGGCCCCGCAAACTGCCCTTCCGGGTGATTTTGCTGGACGGGGACGGCATTTGCCGGCTCAATTCCGCCTGCACGGTGGATTCCTTCTCCTGGCAGGTACAGCGCAACGGCGACATCGCCTACACGCTGGAGCTGCGGGAGTACCGCTTTATTTCGGGGGTGAAGTGATGGGGCGGAGCGTAGACGATCACCGCGTCATTTTGTATCAGGGCAGCACGTGCCGGGACATCACGGCGGCCACCGCCTCCGTGGAGCTGCGGGACGAGCTGGACGCGCTGAGCGTGGAGGTGAGCTTCACGGCACTGCGGAACAACCTGAACGACAAGTACGCCCACTGGTACAACATCGCGCCGGGAGACAAGCTCCGCATCGTCAACGGCGGCGCGGAGGTATTCTCCGGGGTGATTCTGGAGGTGGGACAGGACGGCAGCGTCCGGGCCAACGACCCGGGCTGGTATCTGAGCCGCAGCCAGATCATTTTGCAACTGGACCGGGCGGCGGCGCCGGACGCCGTGGCCCGGATGTGTGCCAAAGCCGGCATCAAAGCGGGGCGGGTGGAGCTTCCGCCCACCCGTATCTCCAAGGTGTGGTGGGGCGAGACGCCGGAGAGCATCCTGGAGGACATCCTGGACATCTGCACGGCGGAGACCGGCAAGACCTACATCCGGCGGGTGCGGGAGGGGGCCTTGCAGGTCTATCCCCTGCCCCAGACGGCTGTGACGCTCTACCACAAGCCGGCGGCCAGCCTTGGGGCCTTTGATGTGACGCTGGCCAAGGGGACTATCAGCGGCAGCGACAGCATAGAGGAACTGGTCAACAGCGTGGTGCTGGTGGACAAAGACGGCGACGCCGGGCGGGTGCTGGGCAGGGCGTCCAACGCTGCCAGCATTGCCAAGTATGGACTTCTGCAGCAGGTGGAAAGCCTGAGCGGGGATGAGAACACCGCTCAGGCGCGGCAGCGGGTGAAGAACCTTTTACAGCAGCAGGACAAAATTACGAAGGAGCGGACGGTGGAGGATCTCTGGGGGGACGACGCGGCAGTCAGCGGGGCGCTGGTGCAATTTGTGCCAAACCGCTATGACGTGTCCGGCCCCATGCGCATCACCGGCGTGACCCACCGGTACGGCGCGGAGCACCTGATGAGCGTGACCGTGCGGACCGATAAGCAGCCACGGGCGACGGGAAGCGCCGACACCGTGACCGTATAGGAGGATCTATGAGCTGGGATTATGAGCTTGCAAAAGAAATTAGGCGGAGCGGGCGTGTACCCCCCTCCCCTGCCCTTCTGCGGGGGACGGTGGTCAAGCTCTCCCCCCTGACCGTCTCCCTGTGCGACGGGGAGGTAATGGCACCGCCCATGGAGCTCAACTGTGTGGTGGCGGCCCAGGGCTTTTACAGGGACAAGGACAACGGCCACCTGTACCTGGAGAAGTGGAAGACCGGCGACAAGGTGGTCTGCGGCCTGATGGGCAAGACCGTGGTGATTCTGGGACGGCTGGGCGGCACCGCCTGGGCCATCCCCGTGAGGTGATACTATGGCGAATATGTTTCCGGACATCCCGACCAATGTGCCCGCCCAGACAGCGGACAGCATCGGCCGGGTCCCGGCATTTGACAGCACGACCGAGCGCTTTCTCCTGCGGGACGGTGCCCTGGTGGAGCGGACAGGCCGGGCGGCTGTGCAGCAGTGGTTTGACCTGATGCTCCGGCAGCAGATCGACCGGGTGCCCATCTACATGACGGAGGGCGAGACCAAGCTGGGTGTTGACCGCTCCCTGCTGGGGCAGCACCTGCCCAGCGGGCTGGCGTCCGCCGAGATCGAGCGGAATGTGCGGGAGACCGCGTCCTACTGCCCGGCGGTGCGGGCCATCCGGGATCTGACGGTGAGCCGCCGGGGGCGGGCCTGCCATGTGGAATTTACCGCCGTGCTCTACAACGGCGAGACATTGGAGGTGCGTGCAGATGTCTGATATTTTGGAAACCATGCTGGCGGCGGTGCCGGACAGCTACCAAAAGACGGTGGGGTTCCCCATCTATGATATTTTGGCGGCGGCGGCGATCCGGATGGGCGGCACGGAGGAGCTGCTGGCCCACATCAAGGCGATGCTGGACCCGGACAACCTGACCGGGGACGACCTGGACGCCTACATCTATCCCCGTACCGGTCAGGTGCGAAACGCCGCAACGAAGGCGGTGGGCGTGCTGACCGTGACCGGCACCGGTACCATCACAGCCGGGGATCTCTTTGAGAGCGAGGGCGGCATCCAGTTTGAGGCGACAGAGACCGTGGACATTACGGACAGCGGCACGGTGGCAATCCGATGCACGACCGCCGGGACTCTGGGCAATCTCCCCGCCGGAAGCGTGACCATGATGCCGGTGCAGCTGGCGGGGATCGTCAGTGTGTCCAATTCGGACACCACCCATGACGGGTACGACGCGGAGACGGACGCGGCCTATTACGCCCGTTTTCTGGAACGCATTCAGACGCCGCCCACCAGCGGCAACGTGTACCACTACCGCAGCTGGGCGCTGGAGGTGTCCGGCGTGGGTGCTGTCCAGATCTATCCTCTTGGACACGGGGACAACACCGTGGACGTGGTGATCGTGGACACCTCCGGAAAGCCTGCCAGCTCCACGTTGGTCAAGGCGGTGCAGGATCACATCGATCCGGACAGCCAGGGACTGGGCATGGGCGAGGCCCCCATCGGGGCATACTGCTACGTCAGCGCCGCCACGGGCTTCTACCTGCCCATCAGCCTACAGGTGACCGCCCTGCCCGGTTCTGTCCAGACGGAGGTGACACAGGCGGTGAAGGACGCAGTGACAGCCTATTTGACCAGCATCGCCTTCCGGCAGGATTATGTGAGCTATGCGCAGATCGCGGCGGCGATCCTGTCGGCGCCCGGCGTGGAGGATTTCGCCAATCTCACCGTCAACGGCGGCACGGCCAATATTGCCATTGCCGACCGCAAGGTGGCAGTACTTGGGGAGGTGACGGTCACCTATGCTGGATAATCTGCCCCGGCAGTACCGGAAGGACCCCACGGTCAAAACCCTTGCAGACGCCATTTGCGGCGTGCTGGCGGCGCTGGAGACTGAGGCAGCATCCGTACCCCCGCAGATCTCTCTGGACGCTGTAACGTGGAATCTGGAGACGGAGGAGCGCCTTGTGGGCATCACCCCAGCGCCGGGGGCCACGCCGGAGGAACGGAGAACCGCCCTCAAGTCCAAGTGGCGCTCCGGCGGAAAGCTGACCATTGAGCAGGTACAGGCGGTGTGTGACGCGTGGAAAAACGGCGAGGTGGTGGTCAGCTTCACCGGCGGCAAGATCCGGCTTCAGTTCGTGGGGGCCTACGGTGTCCCGGCGGATCTGGATGCGCTCAAGGCAGCCGTCCGCCTCGTCATTCCGGCACATCTGGCGGCGGAGTATGCTATCAAGTACCTGCTGATCCGGGACATCCATGAGGTCATGGCCATCAGCACGCTGGAGACCCAGCCGCTGGGCATTTTCGCGTTTTAGGAGGTAGTCTATGAGTACGACAACTGACAAACTGGCGCTGTTTAAGTATGACCCAAGCACCGACGGCGCCCAGACCTTTAATATCCAAAAGGCCTTGAATGATAACTGGGATAAGCTCGACGACGCGGTAAAAGAGATCCTTATAACTTTGGCTAACAAGGCTCCGGCCGTCCACGCAGGCCAGCACGCAGCGGGCGGCGCTGACCCCATTACCTTGAAGAGTATCGGGGCGGCTCCGGGTGGGCATGGGCTGGGGGACGCCGCAATTCCAGAAGCGCCAAATCGTGATGCCAATAAAATTACAACAACCGGCTGGTATATGGCATCGGTAAACGTGCCGAAAGATGGACGGTGGTTAATTTCGTCCATCACATACGGAGACACCAGGTATCAATTTGCTTATGCAAATGAAGGTGCTACCAGCGCTTTGAATGGTACAGTCTTGCAAAGGTCAAAAAAGGGTGCTCTCGCGGATTGGACACCGTGGGAATACATTAACCCGCCTATGAAAATGGACGTAGAATACCGCACAACGGAGCGTTGTTGGGGAGTGCCGGTATATTATAAAATCGTTGATTGCGGGAAGATTGCGGACAACAAAGAAGTGGCACACGGAATTGAGAATATGCATGTTTGCATATCTGCACAAGGGATGCGTGGCGATTCTGTCATGCCCACCATTTATAACCATAATTTGTCGGATCCATGGAGCTGCTACGTTATTACTGTTAATAGAACAGTAATCAAACTTGCGTGCGGCACAAGTGCGGCAGGAGGCAACTGCAATGTAATACTCAAATACACCAAGACCACCGACTGACTATGGACTATTGCGTGATATGCGGAGCCATTGTGCCGTAGGGTCGGTGGGTTTGTCCTTTGTGTGAGAGACAGTGGCCGGAATTTTAAAAGGCCGGTTGGAATTTCCCTTCAGCTTTTCAAAATGTGGGCCACGTTCGCTGACAGATCGGGCAGACTTGTAAGCCCTCTGGGATGATCGCCCCACAGCAGATGCAAGTGTTTTCCATGGAGTCGCCCCTCTTTAATCTGCCAGTTTAGTGTATTTCACCGTAATACTGGCATCTTTATATCCGGAATAATCTCTAAGAAACGTTACGATCTGCGTTTTTCCTATCGTTGCTGCACCAATATAGATTACGGTTTCCAAATTCGGTCCAGACCCCGTATGGTAAGGCATGGATATGCCCACACCGCTATCAGATGTACACTGCCCAGTTACGGACACGATTTTATCAACAACGTTATTGCTCTGGAAATTGGCCTGTTTTACGGCGTTGCCAGGAAGGTTTCCCATGTTTATCGTTTTCACATAAACGGGCTTTCCTTGAAACCTCTCGACAGTGCGGTACTCGACACCAGCGGCCATTGGCGGGTTGACCCATTCGATTGGGCCGACTTTCCCTTCAGAAACCGATCTTACGGCCATCAATGCGTTATTCCGTGCATACAGCAGGGTGCCATACGATAGACTTGCCCCAATATAGACGGCCCCCCAGTTCGATGATGCATCTGGGGCAAACCCGCTTTCGGAAGGAATCCGATAAAAGCCATAGCCAGTAATTTCAGAAAAGCTATTGGCAGTCCGTCCACTTATGTTTCCAAGCCCAAACCCGCCGGGGGCCTTGTTAGCCGAAGTTATCCCAAAAATCTATTTGAAAAACGGCCGTATGGCCGGGAAAGGAGACCCAAATGACCGAAAAACACTGTTGTGTAATCAATGCGGAGAAGAGATATGTCACCTATGTCCTTGTGCTGGTGGATCAGGGCGTGGAAACCGTGCAGAATTACACGCTGCATGAGGGCGAGCAGCTGATCGACACGACGCCGCCCGTCATGCGGACAAGCACGGCCCCATCTGGATACATAGTCCCCGTTTGGGACGGTACAGCATGGGCGGAGGGGGCCACGAAGGAAGAGGTGGACGCTTGGAACGATCTGCACCCGGACTGGCTGGAGGCGGACGGCATTGCCCGCATCCGCTATAAGATGATCTCCATCATCCGTGACGATGAAGGAAACGAGACAGGCCGGGAGGCAGGCTGTGAAGCGTCGATCCAGACCATGGCGGCGCAGTACGATAGCAACCTCGCTCTCGCTCAGGCCGAAGCGTGGCCCGGAAGTATCACGATTGAGCGGGTGCCGGAGGATGAGCGTCCGCAGACGCCGCCTCCCACCAATGACGAGCTGGCAGAGGAGAACAAGCGGCTTAAAGCCCAGATGGAGATGCAGTCCCAGAACATTACATTCCTCGAAAATTGCCTGTTGGAGATGGGCGATATTGTTTATGCGTGAGTTTTGGGCTGGTCTGGCCCTGAACCTATATTTTTTACTGGAAGGAGATCAAGAAATGATGGCTATGTTGTACGCGAGCAAGATCTGCATGGAGGCGAAAAACCCCAAGACCGGGAAACCGTGGGAGTTTGCGGACGTTCCTCCCAAGCTCAAGGCGCAGGTGGCGGACGTGCTCATCAATGAGTGCGGGTTGCCGGATCTGGTGCCAGCCGAGTACGGCGGCACGGCTGCCGAGTGAGTGATAGGCCCCTGTCCTCCGGGGCGGGGGCCTACCCGTATTGTTTCGGCTAACAAGGCCCCCGGCGGGTACGGGCTGGGGGGTGAGGTTGTAGATGCCCCAAAAGACAGTGAAGGCTGGCCAGACGCAAATATGATTACCGCTACGGGGTTCTATCGTGCGTTTAGAAATCTTCCGTATGGCGGATGGAACTATGTCACTCACTTGCAGTATGGTTCAACAAACGCTTTACAGTTTTCAGCGTATGCCTCCGGTGAAACGTATGCGTTGCGAGAAAAGATTCAGAGTGTATGGGGCGATTGGGAGTATATCAATCCAGCGATGAGGGCAGGGATCGAGTACCGAACTACGGAACGATACTTAGACAAGCCTGTATACGTTAAAGTCGTGGACTGCGGAAAGTGCCCAGAATCCGGGCACAAAGACATTCAGTTCGATACAAGCGGTGTTGCTCTTCCCATACGATGTTACGGCAACTGGACTTATGACGGTCGATCTACGATCCCATTTGAAACAACTGATAGTGATCGGATGATTGTTGGCATAATTGGAAGGGTTATCCGCATAACAACGGGTGGAAGAAATTTTTCAGAGCATACATGTACAGTGACGGTGTATTATACAAAAACCACCGACTAACCATTGAGAACACCTGCGTATGCTACCGATTAAAGGGTCAGTCGGTCGACTTGATATAGTACACTTTTGCAGTTGCTGTAAAGGCGGGACACGTCGAGCCCTTTATGATTGTAACGGTGTTCGCATTTGAGTAAAACGCCTGTGCATTTGTATGCTCCAGACTTCTATCTGTGGACCCAAATGGCAATTCCGGCATTGGTAAAGACCAGCTACTATATGTTGCGCGGCATTCAACGTGAATCATTTCCGTAGTTCCAACGTTGACGGTTTTGCCATTCGTGCCCTCTCCCAGATCAACCAGCTTGCAATACACAGGCTTCCCCAAGTACCGCTCCGTGGTGCGGTACTCAGTGCCCAACACCATGGGTGGGTTTTCGTATTCCCAATCGCTGATGTGTGAGCCATACGTCATATTCCTTGCCACAATTGCGGCTCCAAGGAGATTGTCAGCTACGCCATATATTGTTTTTGCGTTGACAGCCGCGTTTTGTGCATCCACGCGCATTATATTGGACCAGGCCAAATTGATCGCATTTTTAGGGGTGTGAGGACTATCCCATGCGTACCACCCAGATTCAGATATGGCATTCACGTCATCGGCTTCGGTAAGCCATTTTGCGTTGCCCCCCAGCCCGTACCCGCCGGGGGCCTTGTTAGCCGAAGTTATATCACGCGCACAGCTTGTTATAGCTGTGCCGGACAACCTCCTGTGAGAGCTGCGCATAGATCTGTGTGGTGTCAAGGTTTGAGTGGCCCAACAACTGCTGGATGACTACGATATCCATGCCTGCGTTAAGTGCGCTGGTGGCAAAGGTATGCCGGAGCTTATGCGGATGCAGAGGAACTGACAGCCCAGCCCTTACACCGATACCCCGTATGATTTTCTCAATGGCCTGACTGCCAAGCGGCCCATAGGGAGCCGTATTGCACGAGAACAAGTCGGAACTGCTCTTACTGTGAGCGAGGTAGGATTGGAGCGCCAGCTTCGCCCGGACGCTGAAATATACAGTCCGTATTTTATCACCTTTGCCCCGGACTTCTATTGTCCGCGATTGAAAATCTATTGCGCCGATCGGAACATTGGTTAACTCAGACAGGCGGCAGCCGGTGGAAAGGTACAATTCAAATATGGCCCGTTCCCGGGGCGTCTCGAGAACGGCACGGCACCGCTCCACCTCCTCCTGGGTGAGGGGTTGCCGGGTGTGTTTCTTATCAATGCGGGCGCTGCGGATGCGGTTCATGGGGTTGCGCTGTATTTTCTCCTCAGTCTGGAGCCAGCCGAAGAAGCTACGCAGACAGTTTAGGTAGGTCTGCACGCTATCCTTTTTCATGTGACGTTCTTCCTTCAGGTGGGACAACCACCGGCGCACGTGATCCGTGGTGATCTGGGCGGGCGGCAGATCCAGCCATTGCCGGAACAGGTTCAAAATCTGACGGTAATTGCGGATGGATTTTTCGGACAGGCTATCTGCCCGCTTGGCGGCCAAAAATTCTTCAATGCTGTCCTCCAAACTGGAGCAGGCGGCGGTGGCGGTGACGGTGTACCCGGAAAGGATCTCCCAAATGGCGGTCTTTGCGTCCGGCCGATCCATGGCCGTGCAGATCGCGGTGTATAGCTCAACTTTTGGTTCCATATCAATAGCCCCCTTCACTAAATTGGAACCATTATAATACAAATCAACAGAAAGCAGGTGCGAAGGTGTACGCAATCATCAAGGTCTCCAGAATGGAGGTATTCGACAACCGGACGCTGCGGCTGACACCGGAACAGGTGAAAGCCCGGACCGGCTGCACCCACGTCATAAACGGCTATTTCTTTAACGGCAAGTTTCAACCGCTTGGCTGGACGGTGATCGATGGCAAAATCATCAGTCGGGACGCGTATCAGGATTGGGGTATTTCCGCCGGCTCTGATAGAAAGCCTCGGATGCTGACGGATCGGGGCGGCAGCTTTCTTTCCGGGGTGCCTCTTTTGAAAAACGGGGCGAAGCTGAAGCGAAACCTGACACCGGATGTGGCCCGTCCAGCGGAGCGGACAGCTGTGGGATGGATGCCGGATGGACGGGTGCTGATCTGGTGCGACAAGATGATCCTCACCAGAGAGCAGCTGCAGGACAAGCTGCTGTCCCTGGGATGTGTGGACGGCCTGATGCTTGACGGCGGCGGCAGCACGCAGGGGGTATTCCCCGCCAGCAAGGTGGTCAGTAGCCGCAAGGTGTCCACAATGCTATGCTTCTGGGCAGAAACGGAAGAGACGAAGGAGGATCCCAAAGTGGAAACGAAAAAGAAGGTTTGTCTGGACGCAGGGCACAGCGCCAGCAACAAGGTCAACAAAAGTCCGGACGGTACATACTTCGAGCATGAGTTCGCCCTGGACATGGCAAAGCGCATCAAAGCCCATCTGGAGTGCTACGGCGTGGAGGTGGTGGAGACCCGGCCGGATGGGGGCGACGTATCCCTGGGTGAGCGGTGCCGCATCTCTAATGCGGCCAAGCCGGACCTGTTTGTGAGCCTGCACAGCAACGCCACGGGGACGCTCTCCACAGGCTCGGACGGCTGGGGCTATGCCCGGGGATGGGAGTGCTATGTGTACGGCCTCTCCGGGGCGCGCTATAAGGCCGCAAAGACCATTCTGGCAAGTGTGGAGGGTGTGGCGCCCGCCATCCGCTCCACGCCCATTCTGGCGAAGCCGGGGCTGTATGTGCTGGCTCACACCAGCGCTCCGGCGGTGCTCATTGAGCATGGCTTCCATACCAGCCGGGAGGATGTAGCGTACCTGAAAGACAGCGCTTACCGGGAGAAGCTGGCGGCGGCGGAGGCCCGGGGCATCCTGGAATACTTCGGCATTGCATGGAAAGAGGTATCGGAGCTGGACGCAGCGGTGGACAAGCTGGCGGCGGCTGGGATCATCGACAGCCCGGATCGCTGGAAGAAGCTGGACTTTACGGAGAACAGCGTGCGGCTGCTCATCATCAAGATGGCGGCGGCGCTGAAATAACGAAGGAGGATACAGACATGATGGAGAACGTGACGAAGTTCAAGGCGGCGCTGGCCGCTGTTCTGGCAGCCATGACGGCCCTGTGGGGCTGGTTCGGCTGGCTGGTGCTGGCGTGGGTTGGCTGCATGGCCATCGACTACATCACCGGCTACAGCGCTGCGGCGAAGAACGGGGAATGGTCCTCGCAGATCGCCAGAGAAGGACTGTGGCATAAAGCTGGCTGCATCTTCGCCGTGCTGGTGGCGGGCATTCTGGACGCCGTGGTGGGCTATCTGTTGGGGAATATCCATGGACTGGCATTGCCTTTTGAATATACGGTATTTGTGTGTCCGCTGGTGGTGGTATGGTATATGCTGATGGAGTTGGGCAGCATCCTGGAGAATATAGGCAAGATGGGAGCCCCTCTGCCGGAGTTCCTGAAAAAGATGATTGTCGTGCTGAAAGCTACGGTGGATGCTTCCGGGGATGCTGCCATCGGAGATCATGAAGGCTCCGCAAATAACTGATTGATAACCATGGAGAAGTGGCACTTTCACATTAGCATTTTAGTTAGCATTTGCTTTCCCGATTTTTGATTTTGTGTACTTTGGCGTTTTCGGATTGCTCGATTATTGAGCGCCGAAAAAACGACTGTACCGATTGAAAGTAAAGAAAAAACCGTGTAACCATTGAGGCTACACGGTTTTTCTTTTTGGTGCCGGTGGTGGGACTCGAACCCACACGGTATCGCTACCAACGGATTTTGAGTCCGTCACGTCTACCAATTCCATCACACCGGCATTAACGTTGTTCATTATATCGGATGAATGGCCAAAATTCAAGAGGAATTTATGTTTTCGCCGTAAAATCCCTGATTCTGCTGGAAGAATGGCGGTTCCCTCTTGTAAAGAACGAAAAATAGGAGTATTATGCTTATAATTGTACCAACAACACAAAGGACGGATCAAACTATGAGTTACACAAAAATCGCGAAAATTTTTGCAGACAGCGAAGCGCTCTCCGGCCAGACCGTTTCCGTGGGCGGCTGGGTCCGCACCATCCGGGATCTGAAGGGCTTCGGCTTCATCGAGCTGAATGACGGCTCCTGCTTCCGCAATCTTCAGGTGGTGATGGAGGCAGAGGCCCTCTCTAACTATAAGGACATCGCCGCCCAGAACGTAGGCGCGGCCCTGATCGTCACCGGCGTTGTGACCCTGACACCGGATGCCAAGCAGCCTCTGGAGTTGAAGGCCACCGAGATCGCCGTGGAGGGCATCTCCACTCCGGACTATCCCCTGCAGAAAAAGCGCCACAGCGTAGAGTTCCTGCGGACTATCCAGCACCTGCGTCCCCGGACGAACCTGTTCTCCGCCACCTTCCGGGTGCGGAGCGCGGCGGCCTACGCCATCCACAAGTTCTTCCAGGATCGCGGCTTTGTCTACGCCCAGACCCCCATCATCACCGCCAGCGACTGCGAGGGCGCCGGCGAGATGTTCCAGGTGACCACGCTGGACCTGAACAACGTCCCCAAGACGGAGGACGGTCAGGTGGATTACAGCCAGGACTTCTTCGGCAAGAAGACCAGCCTGACGGTGTCCGGCCAGCTGAACGCCGAGAACTTCGCCATGGCCTTCGGCAATGTCTATACCTTTGGTCCTACCTTCCGTGCGGAGAATTCCAACACCCAGCGTCACGCCGCTGAGTTCTGGATGGTGGAGCCTGAGATGGCCTTCACCGATTTGAACGGCTATATGGATACCGCCGAGGACATGATCAAGTATATCATCCGCTATGTGATGGAGCAGTGCCCTCAGGAGATGGACTTCTTCAACCAGTTCGTGGATAAGGGCCTGCGGGAGCGGCTGGAGCACGTGGCTTCCTCCGACTTCGGCCGGGTGAGCTACACGGAAGCGGTGGATCTGCTGAAAAAGAGCGGCGAGAAGTTCGACTATCCCGTGGAGTGGGGCATCGACCTGCAGACCGAGCATGAGCGCTATCTGACGGAGCACATCTTCAAGCGTCCTGTATTCGTCACCGACTATCCCAAGGACATCAAGGCTTTCTATATGCGCCTGAACGATGACGGCAAAACCGTGGCCGCGGCGGACTGCCTGGTGCCTGGCATTGGCGAGATCATCGGCGGTAGCCAGCGCGAGGAGCGTCTGGATGTGCTGGAAGCCCGCATCAAGGAGCTGGGCATGAATCCGGAGGATTACAAGTATTACTGCGACCTGCGGCGCTACGGCTCCTGCCGTCACGCAGGCTATGGCCTGGGCTTCGAGCGGATGGTGATGTATCTCACCGGCGTGAACAACATCCGCGACGTGGAACTGCATCCCCGCACTGTGGGCAACGCAGATTTCTGATCAACCGCATACCGAAAAGCGGTCTTTCCGAAAAGAGGGACCGCTTTTTTCTCCCGTATGCACAAATTTCTCTGGAAAACCTCAAATATTTCAGGCATTCCGCCATGCGCGGACAGTTGACATTCCGCGGCGCATATGATAGGATACGGCTATCTTCAACAACGGAATACCGGCAATGGAAGCCCATAGGAAAACGACGTAAGTCTACCGAAGGAGTAAAACTCTCAGGTGTCCGCCGTGCGGACAGGACTATGGGTGGATGCGGCTCTGGAGAATCCCGGCTCACCGGGTACCGAAGGTGAAAGGCGGCATGACCGCTGAATCTCTCAGGTAAAAGGACAGAGTGATCTGACGCAGCGGCAGGCAGGGCGGAGAGATCCGTCAGGCAGGCCGCAGGCTTCACCGTTTGCGGCGGGGCTGCGTCGATCTCCTGTACTGCGTTCTTCGGAGCGGCTGCATTGCCAGCCGCTCCATTTTTTTATCACCGCGGCAAAGATCCCGCCGTCGGTGAAACCGTGTGCAGGAGGAAAAAACTATGGAATCGATCGTCGCAAAACTGGACGCTGCGCTTTATCCCGCTGTATGCAGCGTCAACACGTACCTGTCCAACTACATTCTGGTCTTTCTGCTGGTGGCTGTCGGCCTGTGGTACAGCATCAAGACCCGCTTTGTTCAGGTCCGCTGCTTCGGTGAGGGTATGCGCAGAGTGTTCGGCAATCTGACCCTCAACGGCAAAAAGCATGACAGCGGCATGAGCTCCTTTCAGGCATTGGCCACCGCCATTGCCGCTCAGGTAGGCACCGGCAACATCGTAGGCGCCTCCGGCGCTATTCTGACCGGCGGCCCCGGCGCCATCTTCTGGATGTGGGTCATCGCCTTCTTCGGCATGGCCACCATCTATGCTGAAGCCACGCTGGCCATCAAGACCCGGATCAAGGCAGCAGACGGCACCATCCACGGCGGCCCTGTCTATTACATCACCACCGCGTTCAAAGGCGGCTTCGGCAAATTCCTGGCGACCCTTTTTGCAGTCGCCATCATTCTGGCTCTGGGCTTCATGGGCTGCATGGTGCAGTCCAACTCCATCGGCGAGTGCTTCCAGACCGCCTTTGGCATCCCTTCCTGGATCGTGGGTGTGGCGCTGGTCATCATCTGCGGCATCATTTTCCTGGGCGGCGTTCAGCGGCTGGCCGCCGTTACGGAAAAAATCGTCCCCATTATGGCGGCAATCTTCCTGCTGGGCGGTCTGGTCATCCTGATCTTCCGCATCCGGTACGTCCCCGCCACCTTCGGCATGATCTTCAAGTACGCCTTTGAGCCTCAGGCCATCGTGGGCGGTTCTTTCGGCTACGCCATCAAGCAGGCCATCTCTCAGGGCGCCAAGCGTGGTCTGTTCTCCAACGAGGCCGGTATGGGCTCTACCCCCCATGCCCACGCTCAGGCCAACGTGAAGGATCCTCACGAGCAGGGCGTTGTGGCGATGATCGGTGTGTTCATCGACACCTTCGTGGTGCTGACCCTCAATGCGCTGGTCATCATCTGCACCCTCTACACTGCTGACGGCCCTCTGGCGGGCGGCTATGTGGGCGATGTGACCTCCACCCTCAGCAAGACCAATCTGGCCCAGACCGCCTTCGGCTCCGTGATGGGAGCCAGCC
>OGDY01000708.1_pt1 | contig 42853 bp, 38 predicted proteins | sample 1570341 | NCBI WGS metagenome assembly OGDY01 (sample SAMEA2581972, study PRJEB24529) | metagenome | biome: Human gut stool | place: China | collected 2011 | reverse complement strand
GAAACCTTATAAGATAGGTTAAAGGCACGACTTCTCGGTCGTATCCTTTTTTTGTTTCATATTCCTGATGTAAATATTGATGCATCGAAAGGAGAATATGAACTATGGAAAATTACAAAGAGTTTTACCCAACACCGGAGGAACTTGTCAACAAAATGCTGGACGGAGTTAATCTTAACTATGTTAAGACGGTTTTGGAGCCATCTGCAGGAAAAGGAAATATTATACAGGGGCTTAAAAACCATGCAAGGTATCAGAATCTTGATATTGATTGCATTGAAATCAACAAAGATCTGCGTAACTGCTTAAAGGGTGCAGGTTATCGTGTAGTGGGAGATGATTTTCTTACATACACAACGATGAAACAGTACGATTTGATCGTCATGAACCCGCCGTTTTCAAACGGGGATGCTCATCTGATGAAAGCCCTGAAAATGCAGCAGAGACATGGCGGTGCGGTCATTGCCCTGGTAAATGCAGAGACAATCCGAAATCCGTATACCAATCTCCGGAAGGAGCTGGTTCAGCTGATTGAAAACGCAGGCGGTACAGCAGAATATATTGAACATGCGTTTTTGGAAGCAGAGAGGCAGACGGAAGTGGAAGTTGCGCTTGTAAGGGTTAAATTTCCGGAACCGGAGCGCATTTCGAGTATCATGGATAAGCTGCAAAAGGAAAAGGCTGTCAAAGAACATGATCCGGTGGTGGCAGATAATGACTTTATTAAAGCCATTGTTGATCAGTACCAGATGGAGATAGAAGCCGGATGTCGGCTGATTGAAGAATATAAGGCAATGCAACCGTATATTCTGTCAAGTTTCCCACAAAAGGAAGACGCATCCATGTACAATTATAACTGCATCTTAAATCTGAAAATTGAAAATGAGAAAGCATCGATTAATGGATTTGTAAAAAAAGTGCGGGGAAAATATTGGAGAACACTGTTTTCAAATCCTAAGTTTACAGGTAAACTGACCTCCAATGTATTGGGTGAATATCAGTCAAAGATCCACGAACTTAAAGATGTTGAATTTTCGGTTTTCAATATCCTTGAAGTAAAATGGGATATGATGAAGAATGTTTCTAAAGGCATTGAGCAGTCGATCATTGATTTGTTTGACCTGTTCTGCAGCGGCTGGTTTTCCGAGGATATGGGTACCACGATCCATTACTACAATGGGTGGAAGACAAACAGCGCCTACAAAGTCAAAAAAAAGGCGATTGCAAGCTTCAATGCATTTTCGAATTACCGAAAAGAATTTGATCCAATCTGGAGCAACTACAGCTATGAAGGTGGCTGTTTGAAACGCCTGAGCGACATGGAAAAATGCTTTAATTACCTTGACAACGGGCGCACAAGCGATGGTGTAGGAATGGAAAATATTCTGAGAGTCGCAGCACAAAACGGGCAGACCCGCAATATCGAATTGAAGTATTTTACGGTAACATTTTACAAGAAAGGAACCTGCCATATCGTATTCAAAGATGAGAAACTGCTGAAGAAATTCAACCTTTACGGAGCACAGAAAAAGGGCTGGCTGCCACCATCATACGGAAAGAAAACGTATGAAGAGATGGAGCCGGAGGAAAAGGCTGTTGTTAACGAATTTGAAGGTAAAGCAGAATATGAAAAAACTCTCCAGAACAAAGACTTTTACCTTGTGGATGAAAGCCAGTTCCTGATCGGAATGGATACAGTGGTGTAAGGTTTGTAAGAAATTTCTAAGGACAAAACAGCATATTTAAAGAGGCATCTTTTTACAGGTGTCTCTTTTTTTTGCCACAGCACACTGGAATACAGGAAAACTACGGTGCGTTTCCGTCCACCTGCAAAAGTTTTCTCGTTTCATATTGCTGATGTAAACATTGATGCATCGAAAGGAGAAAATGAACTATGAGTGGAAAAATTGAATTAGGCAAAGAGTACAGATTTGCGGGATATGACTGGATCGCTGTTTTATGCGATGACAGCAACGGAGTCATCCTGCAGTCCCTTGGGATCACATCAGGTCCATGGCCGGGATATAAAATGGAAGAATATGGCAATAGCCAGTATTACAGCAGTGATATCTCAAGTATTAACGGCTATGATGAGAAGACCCGGAAATTGTATGAGAGAATCAGGGGTGTGGAAAAGAAGTATTCCGCCCGGGAAGAAGGCTTATACTTCCCGGCCGGATATGTTGCTGGCACAAACAAGGTATGGCGGAAGGCACTTGTCACCTTGGCAGAAAGAGCAATGGATTATGTCTGGCTCGGAGTTGTCCGCGGAAAAGCTGCCTTGTATATCAGTCCGTGTGCCGGAGCAAAGGATTATTACCTCAAAAGTTACTGCAACCAGGAGAAATCCTGTGTTATCGCTCCTGCATTTTACCTCGATTTATCCAAGGTTACCGTAGAAGATGATGAAATCCTGATTGATGGAGAAACCGCTGCGGAAACCGTGAAGGAGTCGAGAAAATACGGGATTGTCTTAAAGGAGAAATCTTTCCCATATGGGCTGACGAAACAGGATGTGGCAGAATTGTACGACATGCTGGATGGAGAGGAAGCATTTCCTCTGGAACTGGAACCGGATTTTGTGGAAAGTTCCGCAATGGGATTTATTACACCGGAAGCCGCAGAAGCTCTGGAATATGAGTACCAGACCGGGCTCAGGGAGTTTGTCGCAAATATCCTCGATGACATGGGAAATGAGTCAGAGGACGGCACCTATGAGTACAAAGGCATCCGGATCCATTTGAGCAGATAGGAGAAGAAGAAAGAATCCTGGGAGGGAATACGAATGTATTTCCCTGCGGGGTTCTTTTTTTGAGTGCATACAGAAATCCCCTGGATTTCCTTCGGAGATTTTTGGGGATGTGAAGGATGACGCGGCATTCGATGTTCTGATCCGCATCATGCAGAAAGAGGTACCAAGGCAAAAACCGGTGGGGTACTGCGAGGAAGGTGCCCGGATGCTCAAAAAATACTAGACGAAGGATTAATTACTTTTTTTGTTTCATATTAAAGGTGTAAAGCAGACATATTTTATTGTGGAGGAAAGATATGAGTACAAAGGTATTGTGGTTCAGCCGGCACGATATGACACCGGATCAGAGAGCAGCGCTGGGAGACAGCGAGATCACACAGATCGACAAAACGATCAAGCACGCAAGCGAGCTGGCGGATGAGATCAGCCAGTGCGACGTTCTTGCTGTAGTTGCACCTGTTGAGCTTCAGAAGGAATTCTTGGAGCAGGCGGGGGATAAGCCCGTCATTACGGCGGTGAACGACCGTATTCTGGTTCCGACGGAAAATGGGGAGTCGAAAGTCCAGTTCAGCTTTGTAAAGTGGGAACAGGTCAAGAAGATCGATATCGTTAAGGAAGATTTCGATATAGGGAAATACGAGCAGGATAAGGAAGAAAAAGAAAATAGCTTTTTCTCCGAACCGTCCGAAGAAGACCTCGAAGCATTCAGACACGAAGAAGAACAGAGGGATACTTATGAGATGGTGTCCGGCGACTGCCTGGAAGACCTTGAGGATGAGCATGAGGCGGCCGCCCCGGAGGTAGCGGACCACGAAGCGGGAACAGAAGATCGCGAGACCGATGGGTACGATGCGGGCGATGATTTTGAAGACCGGTAATTTTATTAAAAATAGTTATAACATATGGTATACTGGTATTAAGTAAAGGAGGTACTTATGATGAATGAAGGTGGAGGAACAGCATTTTAATTACTTCTACAAATAAGAGGGTAAGAGCTAACAACTCCTGCTCTTTTATTATGCACAAAATTATGGAGAGCTAACTGATCTGCATGCGAAGACGCGGCAGCTTCCAGCTTAGTTTTTCGTGAAATATCCTCTCCTTTTTTGATTGGAGGAAATATATGTCAGAATTTTGCAAGCTGCATATGATAATTACCGCACAGGAGGTAGAACGGGGAAATGATTATGAGATGGTAGACAGCGACCACATGGAAGGCTTCGGGGATAAGCATGAGACGGCCGCCCCGGATGTTTTTGACCACGAGACCGATGGAACTGGAGACTTCCCTTACGATTCTGCAGAATCTTGCGGCCTGCCTCCTGCATCATGACTCCTGCGCCCGTATTTCCTTCCTTTCCCCTTTCCTCTTCCATGCATCCCCTTTGCCCCTAGTTATCCCCCCACTGGATACAGATACCCCAAAATACACTCAAATATGCCATCACCAGAAAATGAGAAAGTGCATCCGCAGATAACCAGGTTTGGCTGTAAACCAGCCACCAGAGCGGCTTTGAAGAGTGTGGCATGTGCTGTCTTTGACCTGTCCGCAGTAAGACGCATACGATTTTCGGATGGCAGAGACGAAAAAAAAGAGGAAAACAAAGCAGGAAAATGTTTCCATAAGACAGTAATTTTAACGCAAAATGTACTTCAGACACGAAAATAAGACCGTCAGAGGCGGCCGGAAGGAAAAAGTATGAAATTTTAAGCGGGGACAGCCTGACCGCAAAGTCTGTCGCAGTCAGCGGCATACTGAGTGAAATCATAAAAGAACAGGTTATCCTGTTTTTTAATATGTAGCGTAAACATCTCCGAGAATGTCTGGTTCCGGATAGCTTTATCAATCATTCCTTTGAGATATTCCAAAAGGGCTGACGTCTTTTTTCCGCCCTTTACGGTCTCACCCATGGATTTTAAGAGACGGTAAACCGAGGACTTTGCCATTCCTGTTTTTTCACAGGTTTCCCGGACACTTCCAGTTTCTTTGATGGTGCGAAAAATCATGCTGATCTGTCTGGCAGACCGTCTGGTTTTTCTGTCGGCGCGTGCTTTTCTTGCTTCCTGGTTACGGCAGTCGAGTGTTTCCTTCCGGTGTTGCGCTTTTGCTTCCGGAGTGTAGGTGTTGCGCATATGGGAAAGTTCTTCTTCCCCCATGTCCAGCAGGCAGAACAGGTCGAAATCTGACTTAACCTTAACCTGTCCACTGTTATGCAGGACGTACCGCAGGAGGGTGTCTACCTGACGCTCACGGAGAGGAGAGATAAAAGAGCGGTTCAGTTCTTTTGTCTTCTGGATCAGGTCCTCCTTGTCTATATTCATGAAACTTAAGTTGGTGGCGTAGTTGTATAGAATAAGATCGCGGTATCCGGTAACGTCGAAGTTTCTCAGCGCGACAAGTGTTTTAACGTCGTGGTCACGGTTCTTGTGGAACGCTTTCATTTTATCCTTTTCAACAGCAGAACGTGTTCCTGAAGTTTTTGCGCCGGTATTGCCTTTCCCCCGCTTCCGGTGTGCCTTCGGTGCGTCATCGAAGAGTATGTGGGACAGCGAGATCATCTCGTCGGTAACCTCGGTATTACCGTATGCTGTCGGATTGGCATTGCATTTTTCTGTATTTTCCTGGTTTACCCGTTTCCGATTTGCCTGCGGTGCATGACCCTGTCTGTTGTCTGACGCGGTGGTACCGTTTGTATCACCGCATCCTGTCTGACCGTGTCCAGATGGTGGGTTGCTGCCAGAGCCATCATCCGAATCATCATCTGGATTGTTATCCGGACCATTGTCTGGATCATTGTCAAGACCATAGCCGATGGCGTCCAGATAGGCAGACAATATCATGGAGCCGTCCGGATTCCATGTCTTTTTGTCCGGGTCCCATTTCTGTTCCACATATTCCCGGTCGAACTTGCTGGAGTAGCGGTATTCCATATTCTTTGAGTCTTGGTAAATTACCGTATGTCTTGCGACGTCTTCCATGGCATCGCAGAAAGAATCGAAATCATAAATCTTGTCTGTCTGGCACAGGATCTCCGGCTGTCCGACAGATACACCAGATCCGGAACTTAACCGGCTGCTGTATGGAACACGCACGATGGAAAACAAGGAACCAACAGCAGGGTCGGCATGAAAAAGATGCACAAGTGTCTGATGGAGACGTTCGAAGCGCCGTTTCTCGTCCCGGACATTTTTATTGAAAAAGAAGTACACCTGTGCACCCTTTTTCCCGGTCCGGACGATTATGGATGGCGGGAGCATCTTGAAAAATCTGCAGAACCGTGGGTACAGCAGAAGATATGTGGCTGCCATTTCCGTGGACATTACATAGTTCCCATTTTTATCCAATTTGTTGATCTCTGGAAGGTAGTCGAGATCTATCACAGCCGTGTAGCAGGCGGCAATATTCCTTGAAGTGGTGTCGATTTCTTTCCGGTTGTTGCACAAACAGGTGTGTGCGTACACGCTGTCAGAATGTGCAGTCTGCTTGAAGATCTCTTCGGCAGTGGTAAGGGTGCTTTCCCTGGCAGGCGCCATCTTTGCGAGCGGAAACATCTTCTGTCTCATATGGTTTCCCTGCTCCCATGCGAATACCATGTTTGTGTTTTTCATGGCATCCGGGTTGACGGAATCCTGCCCCGGGAGAAGTCCCTGGATGCCCTTGTACCAGTAATCAAGCTTCGGAAGACGGCTTTCGTATTCTGCGATTTCGTCATCTGAAAAACAGGTATGTATTTGGTCTTCTACTTCTTCCGGAAGTGTTTCCTGTGGCATGAGTGACTGCAGGTAATATTGTAAAGTTCGGTTTTCCATTCTGATTCCCTCCTCGTATAATTTTTGTCTTTATATGGGATATTGCGCCATCTGGGGAATCGTCAAAGAAATATGGAAAAATTTTATGAAAAATATGAAAAACCTGCTGTTTTGCTTAATGCAAATGTTGCAGATGAGATTTACATGGCAAACCTATGAGTTTTTCGTCATAAATTTGTAACGTGTACTTATGCAGGACTTGGGAGTATCGGGTTCTGCGTTTTTTTATCTCATATTACTGATGTAACGAAAAACATACATCGAAAGGAGAAAATAATACGATGGGAGAAAATGTATATCAGCTTGTAAGACCGGGTATCGATGAAATTGTTAATTATTGCAAAGACCTGCTTTCAGACGAAAAACTGGAGGTGTATGAATTCGGAGAAAACTGCGATCTTGTTCTGCACATATACAAGGATGAAGATTACAACCCGGATAAAGACAGGGATTACTGCAATATCGTGACAATCAGCACTGCGAGAGATGGAAAATTTGTAGATGACACGGACGATGTGTATGTCACGGATGGCAGCCTTGATCGGGAGCTGAAAAGAATTAATGAATACAGGGATTTTGCCACAAAATAATATGAGAAAAAAAGGACCACCTCGGTTTGAGATGGTCCTTTTAAGTAATTACATACTTCTCTCTTATTTTTTTGAAAGTTCATTAAGGGCTTCATTGTATTCGTATTCAGAATATTGTTGGAGAATTTGCTCTTTTGAAGCATTCAATGTCGTGATCATAAATTTGATAGCATTAATATTGGCTTTCGTAACAGCTTTCTGTTCATATCTTTCCATTACTTCACACACGGCGTCCAGCCCCCTTTCTTCATTCCCTGATAATTCTCAAGGGAATGTCCCTAATCAAAACAAAGTAACTTTTACTCGAATCTTTACAACTATACTATACAGGAGAACGTTCGTTCATGCAAGAAGGGGTTTAATTTCTCATAAATCAGTCTCCATTCAAACCGTATATTTACTTCACACTATAAGTATGAAATAAAAATCATTCCCCGAAGTCGTTTTGCAAAACTACTTCTACAAGATTGTCCTGTTCCTGTACCTTGATCTGCTGATACATCGCCTTATAATATGCATAAACTCTCTGAACTATTGTATGCCACGGATGGCAGTCTTGTGCGGGAGCTGAAAAGAATTTATAAGTATAGGAGGTTTGCCACAAAATAATATGCGAAAGAAAGAGATGCAGAGATTGTGTCTCTTTTTTATTTCATATTACTGATGTAACGTAAAACATACATCGAAAGGAGAAAATAATACGATGGGAGAAATGACCGACACAGAAAAACTTTACAATATTCTTTCCAATAAGCTGACCTGGCTGACGGAATATGGAGAAGATGTATATCTTGCAGCGAAAGAAGATATCCGCAGCGCGATCCAGGAAGCAGAGAAAACATTTGATGCGGACAAAGCCTTAATACAGCTGGAAATACTGGAAGAAGAGGAGCCATTACTAGCCAGTCTTGGATTCGGCACAATGGTAACTATTTTCCGGAGGGATGCCGTACTAGAAATCATGCGCAAATGCGGAGCCGGAAATGAGCTTATGAATCAGATGAAAAGACTGAATTCAATTTCCGTCATTAGGCGTGATGAAACGTTTGAGGCACTTCGGAAAGATGTTGTGTTTGCTATCGTGAAAGGTGGTGGAGTAGATGAAGAGTAAGCCGATTCTTATTACTTCTGATCTGATCCCGGCACTGCTGGATGGAAGAAAAACCTGTATGCGTCGCCCGCCCACATTCCTACCTGGAGAAAATCCGAATTGGACGGGATATATTAAGGATGGAGCGATGCTGTACAACGGCAGAAATGAGCCGTGTATTGAGAAAGCGCCATATAAACTAGGAGAAAAGTCAAGAAACTAAAACGATTAACTAATGTGTTCAAATATGTTTAAACATACTCAAAGGAGTAAATTATTATGAATACCTCAAATTTAAAAAAGAACCTTCGGGTTCTTTTTTTTTGTTTCATATTGAAGATGTAAACAAAATTTATATTTGAAAGGAGGAAATAACATGGCAGAAATCAAAGGATTGCTAAAAAGCTTCAAGACTGAAATAAATCCAACAGAGGAACAGAAAGCCAAAATTCGTAAAACAGTAGGAACTTGTAGATATATTTACAACTTCTATCTCACTCATAACAAAGAGCTTTATGATAAAGGCGAAAAGTTTATGAGTGGTAAGAGTTTTAGTGTCTGGCTGAATAATGAGTATCTTCCACAAAATCCAGACAAGTTATGGATCAAGGAAGTCAGTTCAAAATCTGTAAAGCGCTCAATTGAAAATGGCTGTATCGCATTTACCAGATTTTTCAAACATCAAAGTGCTTTTCCAAATTTTAAAAAGAAAGGCAGATCTGATGTAAAAATGTATTTTGTAAAGAATAATCCAAAGGATTGTCGTTGCGAAAGACACAGAATCAATATTCCGTCACTTGGCTGGGTCCGCATCAAAGAAAAAGGATATATTCCCACAACCAAAGATGGATTCGTAATCAGAAGCGGTCATGTCTCAATAAAAGCCGGCAGATACTATGTTTCAGTTCTTATAGAAATTCCAAATAACAAGATAGCGAATAATTCTAATGAAGGAATTGGCATCGACCTTGGATTAAAGGATTTTGCCATTGTTTCCAATGGTAAAACTTATAAGAACATCAACAAATCAGCAGGACTTAAAAAGCTTGAGAAGCAACTTGTTCGGGAACAGAGATGTCTTTCCCGAAAGTATGAAAATTTAAAGAAAGGAGAGTCCACTCAAAAAGCAAATATACAAAAACAAAGGCTTAAGGTACAGAAACTTCATCACAGAATTGATAACATTCGTACTGATTACATCAATAAAACAATCGCAGAGATAGTGAAAACCAAACCGTCTTATATAACGATTGAAGATCTAAATGTAAAAGGCATGATGAAGAACCGGCATCTTTCAAAGGCAGTTGCTTCGCAGAAGTTTTATGAATTCAGGACAAAGCTTCAGGCGAAATGCAAGGAAAACGGAATTGAACTTCGAGTTGTAGACAGATGGTTTCCATCATCTAAAACATGTCACTGTTGCGGAGCGGTCAGGAAAGATTTAAAACTTTCAGACAGGATTTTCAAATGTGACTGTGGTTATATCGAAGACAGGGATTTCAATGCTGCACTTAATTTGAGAGATGCTATGACTTACGAGGTTGCATAAATAAACGCAAACGTAGGTATGTACCGAAGGCTATTTCGGGAATTTACGACTATGGAGTGTACAGGAACTTGTGAGTAGATATGATCTCGGTCAATCCAAAGCATACACGATGAAGTAGTAAGTAGAACTCGTGAGAGTCTACATTATCTCGATGTGAGTCTATTTAATCACATTTTGAGTGGCAGATATCCTTTATGTGCGTGAAACATGGCATAAGTATATCAAGCGAGTAGGCAAAGGCGAAAGCTGCCATTTGGCAGAATTTTACGGATACAAAGCAAGTATTGCTAACTCGGAGGATGCGAATGAGCCGTGGAAATCGCCGGTATGTATGCCGAAAGAAGCCGCACGGATCTGGCTTAAGGTTACGAATGCGAGGGTGGAGCAGCTGCAGAAAATTACAGAAGATGGATGTATTGCAGAGGGCGTGTATCCATCAAATTGCAGAGGATGTAATGCCACATTTGGATGCGATAACTGTCCGGACGAAGGTTACAACGAAATCGATGAATTTTCGGAAATCTGGGATAGCACCGTGAAGAAATCTGATATTGATCGTTACGGCTGGGATGCAAACCCGTGGGTGTTCGTATACGAATTTGAGCACTGTGAAAAGCCAAAGGAAGAGTAAGAAAACAAAAAGAATGCAGAGTTTGGGAACACTTTAGCTGCATTCTTTTTTTGTTGGGAAAATAAGGGTACACTTCTGTAACCTTGAAAATACTCTTATAAAAAATCCTTTGAATTTCCATTAACTCTCCATATTTTCTATTGGATGAGGTGTATGTTGGCTCTTCTTTGTGGTGCTTGCGAAGCACTAACGCTTGATTTCGAATGCCTCAATATGTGGCAATTTCCATACAACATAAGAGTAAATAGCGGTTAGAATAATGAGCGGAAAAATGAGTGTAGTTTCTTTCTGAACAATTGCAATATATGGACCTACTATTGAAACACATACCACATATACAAAGAATTCACTTTTTATTTGGTCCCCAAAGGCTTCGATTTCCTGCATGGACCGAGCTCGGAAATACGCAGGAAACCGTTTCCGAAAAAATCGGTTGTAATGAATACCAGATAAATCAACAAACAACAAAAAAGAAAAGCCGAATGGCGCACAGAGAGGAATGTTATATAAGAAAGCCACAAGGATGGCACTAATTCCGAGCACAGCAAAAAAAGAACGAATTGCATAAAAGCCGAAAAAATAAATCTTTTCGTTAAATTGCTTGACTGTAAAATCTTTTCTCATACATATACTCTCCAAAAATCAATAGCTAATTAGATAAACCTTTCCGTTCTTAAATTTGATTTCGTAATCTTTTAACCGGATACCGTCCAGATCAAAGTTATCGCCTGCTGGTTTACCGTCAATGACAATATCTGCATCCCCGGAAGCAGCAAGCTGGCGTAGCTTTTTCTCTTGAGTTTTTCTTTTTTCTTTTCTTTCGCAATTTTTGTTTTAAGTTTTTCTCTGTCCTCTGTAATTTTCACATTAAATTGATGAAAATCATTTTGTATTTTACCGCTTCCGATAATTACGATTATTCCACAAATTATGAATATGATACCGATACCTTTTTCCCATTCATCGTATATAAGTTTGTAGGCAAGGTAAAAAAAGATACATGCCGAAAAACAGCCTAATAGTAAAAGCATAGTAATTTTCCTCCTTTAGATTTATTTAGTTAATGTATGCACGACATAGATCAGAAATATCAACAATGTAACACTAGCTACAACTGACCAAATAATTATATGAACACCTTCTTTCTCTAATAGCTGATCAGATAAACCTTTCCGTTTATCACGATGACAATACCAGTACCGGCATCGAAATCAGAGACGAAATTTGCAACCCAAACTAGAATGATTCCACCTACATAAAAAGACAAAACACTGTTTTTCACATCCAAAATCTTTCTAATTTATGCCTTCACAATGGATATTGAGCCATTTGAAAAATCGTCAAAGGATTTCTGGAAAATTTTTGGAATATTTTCAACGTTTCATATTAATAAATGAAAAACAAAACATTAACGAAGGGAGAAAAGCACTATGAAAAAATTAAAGAGTAACACAGAGGACAAGAGTTTAGTACTTGAATCCGGCAAGACCTATAAATTTGCCGGGTATAGCTGGACAGCGTGTGAGGTGAATAATGACCGTCATGTTGCTGTGATCCAGTCGTGTGGCGTAACCCACGGTGCTTGGCCAGGCTTTAAAATGACGGAATTTGACAGTAAATATTCCATTGATGGATATGATATCAGTGCCTATGATGTTAAGACGAAAAAACTTTACGACGCCATCAAGGATGTAGAAGATAAATCTGCATTTTATGGCAAAGGTTTGTATTTGGTTTCCAAGGAAAAAGCCGGTTTTACGAGATGTGGAGAACCTGGTTCCGGAAATTACTGGAAGGCACTGAAGGCAGCAGCGGAAAACGCCAGTTCGTTCGGGTCTCCCAGTTACTATGCGTGGCTTGGTACTGGCTACGGTGGCAGCAGCGCGTGGTGTGTCGGCTCGGATGGCAACGTCTGCATCGGCAACGTTCAGAGCTACGACCTTGTGGTCGCCCCCGCTTTCAATCTTGACCTATCAAAGGTTGAGGTTGCTGGGGATGAGATTATCATCAAAGGGAGTGACAATAACGATCAGCCTGAGAACCAATCAAATCCAATCCCATATCGCTCCATTTGGGAATATGGTATGGATCTTACCAGGGATGGCGAGACGTTTCATCTCGATCCGGAGATGGTAAGCGAAATTTACAGCGCCATGAAAGAGGATAATGGCAGAAATTACGTTGCTACTTTTACCAGTCGGAAATTTACCAGAGAGCAATACATTGCTGTGTGTGATGAAGTCGAAAACCGGCTTGCAGATGACTCCGGAGATGCCAAATACCGGGCTTGCGAACATGTACTTGGAGAGGGATTTGACAAGACAGAAACCTGGATTATCAAAACTATGTTTACTGCAAACCATGAATCGCGTACCGTAGAACATCCAGAAAAATTTTCATCCGAACAGGAAGCATGGAACAAAGTTAAATCACTTGCCCTTGCAGACCAGGATGGAAACGAAGTTATGGAGGTTAAATATGACCAGGACGCATGCCAGGTTACAGTGATCCATACAAACAAAACTGTTTGCTGGATTTCCGCAGAAAAGAAGTAAAATTTATCATCCCGATGCACCGGGAACTAAAAATTGAGGTTCCCGTGCATGGGAGCTTCCGAATGGAGGAATCATGGCAAAATATTTGGATAAATCAAAAGAGAAGTGGGACGAATTGGTGGATCAATGGCATAGTGATTCATCATTAACATGTTCACTTCAAGAATATCTTGAGTTGGATGATATCGAGTATCTCAAATTTGCACATGGCATTGACGATCCGGATATATCTGATACGGAAGTATTAGAAAAATCAGCAGGGATTACGCGAGATGTGGTTACAGAACTTGTTATAAAACCAGCTCTTAAAAAAGCAATACAGGTGTTAAACCCCGATGTACCGGGAACCAATAGTTGAGGTTCCCATGCATGGGAACCTCTAAATATAGAGGAGGAATAATAAAATGCCTGAGAACATACGAAAACAGTTAAAGGATTTCAAAGAAGACGGAAAACCCTTAAAGTATCTTATCAATTATATTCCTGATGATTATTTTGATGGACAGAGAATAATCGCTGAACTGACAGAATTGGGATATGATGTGGAAGAAATCGTAAAGTGTTTGGAACACGACTTTGGATTAGACATGACGCGGCAGTATTAAGAGAATGGAATTGTAATACTCCATAGGCGATCAGAAAATGTATTTATGGAAAAGTGTGGCGCATGCCGCACTTTTTTCGTTTCATATTGGTGTTGTAAACAAAACATCATCGAAAGGAGAAAATAACTTATGGAAGAAAAGAAAATTAAACAGAAAGATATGTGCAGAACAGTTGATTGCGACAAGCTTGCGGTTACAATCTTTGATGCATTCAAGGAAGATCGGGAAGAATCTGGAATCAATGAGATAGCAAAAGGGATGGATACTGTTTTGCAGGACTATGTAGATCCGGAGAAGAAACAGGCAATTGATCATGTATTTATGGCACTGACGGGATATATGCTGGAAACACTTATTTCCATGAGTGTGTAGGAGGGATGGATATGAGTAAATCAAGAAGCTTATACGACAACCCATACAAATACGCCTGTGTATGCAGCGTGCCATTAAAACTGGCGAAAATTGCCTGTAAGAAACAGAGGCATCTGGAGAAGGAACAGAAGAAACATCCATGCCGGTGTCCAGCCTGCGGTTCTAAGCATCTGTATTACGAACATGGATCCTATGAGGAAGGCTATGGAGATTTTGTGGAATGTACTGACTGCGGAGAGACTTACGATCCGGGCGAAATTCCAAACATTGAATACGGCAGCCTTACACCATTTGAGGACTTTGATCCCGTCATTTACTTTTCCCTTACGGAAAATAAATTAGAGGGTTGGAAGGAAGCCTGCGGAGCAGAAACACATGAGGAGTGGATTCATTTCGCAGAAAAGATGATTGCCGGGCGGATTTTGTCGGAGGATGCTTCTGGATCAGAAGTGGATACTGCTAACTGATCTGCACGCGAAGACGCGGCAGCTTCCAGCTTAGTTTTTTGTGATATAAGACTGAAGTCAGACGAAGTCTCTGTAGGTTTCCCGTCCGGAAATGAAGGTATCAAGGATTGCCAGACGCAGTGCGTGGACAAATTGGAACAGGCAATGCAGAGTGCAGACTTTTGGGTCGAACTTGCGGATACATCTTTTGGTAAAGTTGTGCTCCATGGGAAGAATGCAGATCGCGATACTGGAGAGTATTACGAGGTCTCAAGCGAAATTAACACGGATGGAGATTTCGCTATCACATTCTTCAAAACGTATAACAAAATGAAGAAATGGTTTAATGACTGGCAGGGCGAGGGCTTTTATGAGTACCTTGTTGAATTGTATGAAAAGCAATTAACCCAGTAATATCGCTATTTCTCCAAACTGATCGCTTAAAGGCACGGCTTCGGCTGTGTCTTTTTTTATCTCATATTACTGTTGTAAACAAAATCCATTCATGAAGGGAGAACATTACTATGAAAAAAACAAACAGTGAAAAAACTTATGCAACTCTTAAACCTGGTAAGACCTATAAATTTGCTGGGTATAGCTGGACAGCGTGTGAGGTGAATAATGACCGTCATGTTGCTGTGATCCAATCACACGGCATAACCCATGGTATGTGGCCGGGGTTTGTAATACCGAAATTCGGTAATGGAAACTATTACGGAAGAAGTATTGATGGTCAGGATATCAGCGATTATGATGAAAAAATGTCTGCATTGTACAATGCCATCAAAGATGTTGAAGATAAATCTGCATCTTACGGCAAAGGTTTGTATTTGGTTTCCAAGGAAAAAGCTGGTTTTACGGAATGGTGTGAACCGGGTTCTGGCGATTACTGGCAGGCTTTGAAAAAAGCAGCGGGAAACGCCAGTTCGTTCGGGTCTCCCGGCAGCTGTGCGTGGCTTGGTACTGTCGGCGGTGGCAACAACGCGTGGTGTGTCTACTCGGGTGGCTACGTCTACAACGGCGGCGATCAGAACTACGACTTTGTGGTCGCCCCCGCTTTCAATCTTGACTTATCAAAGGTTGAGGTTGCTGGGGATGAGATTATCATTAAAGATATTTGTAACTCCAACCAAAGAAAAATCACGACTGATAAGCAGAAATCGATGGCGAAAATTGAGAAGCAGAGAGAAAATGCAAGAAAATTAAATGAGTTGGTATGTCATTTAGCTAAACTTCTTGAATCTGATGACAAACGATATTCATTCGAATTTGCAGCTGGGGGAACAATGGAAATTTTCGACAAAATTGATAAAATCGGATATGCGGTTCATATTGAACCAATTGAATATGATGCAGACGGAAACGCAACAAATTTATAAAAAGACAATTCTATTGCGAATTTAATTCAAAGACATGGCTTCGGCTGTGTCTTTTTTTTATTTCATATTGAGAATGTAGACAAAACATTTTTGAAAGGAGAAAAAGAGAAATGACAAAAATTGAAAATGAAAGAGAATTGGAAAAAAGATTACAGCAAAGATATATGAGCCAGGGCATGGATTTTCCCACAGCGTTACACAAAGCATCAGACGGTGTGTGGAAGTTGAGGCAGAAAAAATATACAAAAGAGTATTTTCTTCAGAAAATACACGAACATGATTACATTCTACAAAGACTCTGCGAACATATTGTTTTGCGACCAAACGACAATAAGCGTTGTTTTGGAGAAAAAGGCTTCAAAAACATGGTCGATGCAGTGGAAGAAACACTGGAGACTCAAAAGGATACCGAATTGTATAAGTATTACTATGACATGAAAAATAACGAACATGACTTCCACGACTTTGAAAGATGGCAGATATGGGGAAGAAAAGTCGGTATTAAGTAATGGAAAGTCCCTTCCAGAATTATTACGCTTAAGACATGGCTCCGGCTGTGTCTTTTTTTTCATCTCATATTGTAAGTGTAAATAAAACACAATCGAAAGGAGAAAAACTTATGACTATTATGAACGAGGGAGAAATCATCATTAACGACAAGACTCGTGCAGGAGAGGTTGCACAGATTTTTGTGGCTGCAGGAATTTATGACAGCGTGGAGGAAGTTCCGGTTTACGAAGACGATGGAACAACGCCGGAGGAAGCAGGAATCAGCGTCCATGAAGTATTTGGAGATATTGAACCGGCTCTGCAGGAGGTTGCCGACAAGTGCAAGGAAGCAGGCATCATCCTTAATGGACAGATCTGCTACTCCGGTGACTATGATGGCCGATATTACATCACGGACAACGAGGTGGAGGATCTGACTGCTGATGAAATCGGCGTAAGGGAAGCCTCCAATGAGGAGCTGATCGCAGAGTTACAGCGTCGTGGACTGGATGTAATGGTTCAGGAAAGCAAACCTTCTGAGAGTTCCAAAATGGAAGATCTGCCTGCCCTGTATGCTTATGACATCAAATGGGACACAGACGGAGATCAGGAGATCTTAGATAGTCTTCCAAAAGAAATTCGGATTCCGGATGGAATGGTGGACGATGAGGAGATTTCTGATCACCTGTCAGATGAAACCGGATTCTGTCATGCAGGATTTAAACTCGGAATTTATTTCCGTGGAAAAATCATGCCTTGTAACACAAACTGGCTGGATGACGATACCTTCCAGATGTGGTTCGGGGAAGGCATATTCAAGGACTACGAAGGAGACAGTTACCTGATCAAATTTGAGAAGCATCTCAACGACAATGAATGGGTTGTTGAAATTATCTGGGAAGATGCTTGCACGACCATCGACCAAATCTGCTGCAATGCGGATGATTACATCACTGCAAACGAAATCTGGAAAATCGAGAGAATCTGTGAAAAGATGATCCAGCCAGATTCAGATGAAGTTCCTGATACAGATGGAAAAGAAAATTCTGCCGTTGAACTCGGAAAAACATACCAATTTGCTGGTTATAAATGGACAGCCTGTGAGCTGATCAATAAAGGTAAAACCCTTGTGATTCAGTCCCATGGGGTAACCCATGGAAAATGGCCGGGCTTTAAAATGGAGAAATTTGGCAATGGTAATTACTATGCTGATTCCATTGATGGACAGGATATCAGTGCCTATGACAACAAGATGCAAGCACTGTACGATGCCATTGAAGATGTAGAGGATACATCTGCTTCTTATGGCAAGGGTCTGTACCTTATCTCCGAAGAAAAAGTTGGTTTTACGGAATTGGGTCATCCTGGCTCGGGCAACTACTGGCAGGCATTGAAGGCAGCAGCGGAAAACGCCCGTTCGTTCTGGGCTGCCTACTGCGCGTGGCTCGGTACTGTCGACGACAGTAGCGCGTGGTGTATCCACTTGAATGGCAACGTCTACTGTGGCAGCAATCAGACCAATGGTTTTGTTGTTGCTCCGGCATTTAACCTCGACTTATCCAAAGTTGAGGTTGCTGGTGATGAAATCGTCATCAAGGGAAGTGACCACATCGATCAGTCTGAAAATCAGCCAAATTCAGCCCCATACCGTTCCATCTGGGAATACGGCATGGATTTTACAAAAGATGGTGAAACATTTCATCTTGACCCGAAAATGGTAAGCCAGATCTACGAAGCAATAACAGAAGATAACGGCAGAAATTACGTTGCTACTTACACAAGCCGGAAGTTTACCAGAGAGCAGTACATTGCTATTTGCGATGAGGTCGAAAACCTGCTTACGAATGATTCTGTCGAATACCGGGCTTGCGAACATGTACTTGGAAAAGGTTTTGATAAAGAATAGGTTATCAAAAATTATACTTGCAAACATTGAAAAGAAAGAGGAGCATATCAAAGTGCTTCTCTTTTTTATATGCAGATTTTTTGAAATTTTTTGAAGTTGTTCGTTTTTTTAATTCATATTAAAAATGTAACTAACTGATCTGCACGCGAAGACGCGGCAGGTTTAAGGTCCAGAAGGCATCACTTGAGAAAAGTACGCCAGACATCTGGATTTTCCCTTTGGGAATCTCCGTCAGTCTATGATGACGATACGCGCTTTTTGTTGTAGCCTAATGGATGATCTCTACAGCGGTGTTGCTGCTGCAGCCACTCCTGCGTACTACAGAAGGGATTAACTTTCAGGACCTCCCGGCAAAGCGGTTTATGCATCAGGGGAACAGCTGTGTACTCAGCTCAGGATGCGGCCCAGGGACTCAGTTTGATCCCATATATCTATATTTATAAGGTCATATCGATGTTTGTTTATAGTTACATTATATATCTATGGCTGTCTTAAAGGGCGGCCATTTTTCTATTGATTCCGAAACAGGATGGAACTTTTTTCTGGTTCTTTTTGATGCCTGTAAGGATTGCGTTGACACAGGCATCGTGGTTTTTAAGGAAACGTTTATAGTTTCTGGTACACCGTTTCTGGTCTGCGTGTTCAAGTGTATCATCCGAACACATCAGCAGGAATGCACTATAGAGGTCACGCTGCACCCACCGGCCGTCTATGGTGTTGTAACGTTTTGAGAGCTTCTTCTTCTCATAGGTGTCATCCACATGGTTGTATTGGCTGGCTTTGAATTTCCAGGTATTGATTCTGTAAAGTCCGCCTTTGTGGTACGACAGCTTCCGTTCCAGTATGGATATGAACTGCGCGGGGGCGTGCATTCCGATAGAGTTTCCAAACCGTTTTTTCTTTTTATACTTATGTACTTTCTTTTCCGTTCCGTCCTTCTGTTTTACAATGGACGTCTGTTCCTGGCGTTCGGTATTTTTTGCACGCTTCTGCAAAGCTTTAAAATCCATCGTTTCCACAAAGACCTTGTTTCCCATTGCGGCGATCTTATTCGCTTCGGCTTCCTGCCATTGTTTCAGGCGGGCAGCCTTCTGTCTCCGGAGGGATTTCAGCTGGTTCTGGACAGCCTGGTAAGTTTTTGATTTCTTCCAGGTCTTTTTGCCTTTCTTTACGGAGCCATCCTCCTTGTAATTGTTCGGATTCATAGAACGGCGGCTCCGGTCAAGCTTCCGCTGGAGCAGGCATTCTTCAGCAGGAGAGGAAGCAGGCTCCCCAAGTTCTTCGAGGATGCAGCCATCTTTTGATACCGCAGCGATTGTGGATGTGCCGATATCAATACCAACGCGCCCTTTCCCGGTCTCATGTTTCTGCGGAGGAATCCCTTCCTGTACCAGCTGTACGTAATACCGCCATCCGGATGGAAACATCTTCCTTACGATCCGGCAGTATTTCGTCCTGTCAGTAAGACATGTGGTTTCATACATGTAGTGGGCGGATTCTTTGTTGCGCGGGAGGATGATGTCAAGGGCAATCCCTCCTTTGGGTCTCTTTGGCGTGCAGTTGATATAAACCTTTCCGTTCTCATAGATGATACCGGTGGAGTTCTTCTTGTTTTCAAAACTCATGACATCATCCCACTTCTTGAAGTGGATCTGTTTTCCGTTGCCGTAAAGGTATTTCTCTACGCTTCGCCAGATACTGTCGCTGAGTTTCTGGTAAACATCAGAATGCACGTATTTCAGATGTTTACGCATTTCACAGGCTGACTTTTGAAGTCCGTACTTTGTAAGCCCGTAGGAACCTACGATGACAGACAGTTCTTTTGACAGGCGTTCGCGCTCCGGGGAATCTTTGTCCCCTTTGACTTTTACGTACTCCGCAAGCAGGGACTTGTAGTTTTTATCCTGTTTCAGATACCCGAGCTGTCGGATTGCGAACCTGCGTATTTCATTACCGAGCTTTGCCACCGCATTAAAATAGTTCTGCAGGTAGTTCCTGTCGGAGTCTTTCTTCACTTTTAACTTTAATTCGAGACAGTAACTCGGCATAGTTTACTTTCCTTTCTGTGATTCTATGTACTGTTTTACAACATCAAGGGAAACACTTCCTACAGTTGCTACAAAACAGCTGCGTGTCCAGATGGACGGGATCTTTTTCCGGATGGACGGGAATTCCCGCCCGAGTACATGTGCTGATCCATACTTAAGGTCTGTAATACACTGCATGATCCCATATCTGGGGTTGCAGTCGATAAGCAGGTGTACATGATCCGGCATGACTTCCATCTCTATGATGCTGAAGCCGTGTTCTTTGGCTGTTTCTGTAAACACTTCTTTCAGCCGTTCGTCAATACCATTAACTAAGATCTTTCTTCTGTATTTCGGGCAGAAGATCACATGATAACGGCATAAATATTTCAAATGGGATAATGAATGATATTCATCACTTTTATTGTTTTCTCTTTTATTTTCCATAATAGAATTATACTACTAAATCTATTGTTTATAAACAATGAAAATGGAAATTTATAAATATTTAAGAAATGAATGTATGGATATAAAAAGAAGTGTAGGTGCAGGTGGCGCTTTCCTCTGCACGCGAAGACGCGGCAGCTTCCAGCTTAGTTTTTTTTGTGAAATTTATACAGATTGAAAGGAGAAAAATTATGCAATATGTTGTGCAAAGGGTGATTGATGGAAATCTTTCTTTATCGGTAATGACAGATGAAGAACTTATCCGGTATATCGATGAGGATGATTTACATCAGGAGATGTACCAGATTTACAATGGAACCACGTTTGGAGAAATGAAAAAGGTTTCTTATGTAGGCTGGCAGCCTAATTGCCTGATTGAATTAGTTGATGAGGCTGGAAATGTTGTTTTAAGTGGTTATGGCACGGATCATTAATCAGCTTCCTTTAACTTCCAATAACATATGGTTTTATCCCGGCGCACCGGGAACTAAAGGTTTGAGGTTCCCGTGCGCGGGAAACCTCTGTTTTATATCCTGCGAAAATGCGGGAAGAAAGAGAGGAAATTATGCAGACATTTTTACAGGAAAAACACACGGCTGGAATACCGGATGTCCTGGGGAAAATCAAAATCTGCATAAAGTAATCCTTGTAACAAAGGATAAAGGGAAATGTGTATTTCCATCGAGGCGTATCATGCCTCGTAAAGAAGCCGCGGCCAACTTTAGTTGCCCGTTGGTGTATCACATCGAGAATCTGCCAGATGAGAAATCAGAAACATTGGTTAAAGATCTGGTGCAGAGATTTGCAGCGTATGGAGCAACAACCGGTACAGAAGAAATGGATGAAGGAAAAATCTCTTATGCATTCCTTACGCAAGAGATTGCAAGAAAGTATTTTGCACCAAGACTGCAGACCCTTAAGGATATGATACCGGACATGACGGTTGACGATCTTATTGACAATGGCTACAAAATCAAGCAGCTGGTCGAAGACCCGTATGGGGATGCCGTGTACTGGAATGGCTCCTTTTATACATTGGACTACTTCATGCGGAATGTCGGTAATGCAAAAGTGTATTTCGGAAATGTTTTGTATATGAATTAAGAAGAAAAAAGAAGGACATGGCTTCGGCGGTGTCTTTTTTTTATTTCATATTGGTGATGTAAAACAAAATTCATCATCGAAAGGAGACATGAGACTATGAAAAAAGAGAAATGTAAAATCATCGAAAAACCTCCTCAGTCTTGAAATTTTTGTGTAAACAAGGAAACAAGAGTTTTAAAGAAAGAATGGAGGTAATATTATGGGACAGAGAAGCCAAATATATATCAGATACAACGTGAATTATGTAAGTGGAGCGGCAACACCAAATCCAAAAACATATAACTGGAAGGGATTAATTGCAAGATATTTTGGATGGAATTATGGCGAAAGAATGATAAGTCGTGCAAGATATGTTATAGAGGAAATCCAGAATGAATTTATGAAATATAAATGGAAGTTTGGAGAAAAAGAGGAACTTGAAAAATTAAAACGATTTTGCGAGACGAATTTTGATATGAAGGATATTGTACTTAGCTCCGATATTCTCAAGGAAGTTGAAGATTATAATGAAGGAGATTTACAGTATTTATTCGATCAGGATAATAATGATGGGCAGCTTTTTATTGATGTGACGGATGTTGGAATTAAATATTGCTTTATGAGCTTTTACAATAAAGGCGAGCCTATGGATGGTGAACATTATATGAAATGGAATTGTGAATGCAAAAATCATCCAGATTGGCATGTGCCATATAAGTACATGAATCGTAAAACAATATCGTATACGGAAAGAAATATTAAAAAGATTGATCAAATGGCTACGCTTATGATGCCAGGAGAAATTAAGTCTTTTGTAGAAGATGATTATTCTTATTTGCTTACATCAGTGTTGTAAAAATGATATTGAAATTATATCACAAACAAAACAAAAGCACAGCTTCGACTGTGCTTTTTTTATTTCATATTGAAGATGAAAACAAAAACGTTTTTGAAAGGAGAGAAAACAAATGGTAACAGATGGAATTTTAAGCGCAGTGCAGGGAATGACAGACCGGTTCGATACAACGGAGGAAAAGAATGCAGGAAATGCGATTTTCGAGATGCTTGCTGATTTTGATGAAGGCATATGGGAGAAACTTACAAATTCATATGCTGTGGATGCATGGTTGAGTCAGCATATCAAAAAAGCATTTATAAGCAATCCCTTGAGAGAGAGATTTACGTACGGAGAAGAAGGACTTATTACAAAAAGCGATATCTTGCGTGCAATGAATACGGGAGGAATTAAGTTTGCAGAAAATGCGTATGGATGCTGTGGTATCTGTTGTGTAATTAATGACCATGCGTTTTGTTTAAAAACCGATTCGGAGACATTTAAGGAATTCGAAGAAAAGAATTCGAAAGAGGATATTGCCGATATTATCCATAGCTGCATTAAGGCTCCGGAAGCGGCACAAGCTTACGGTCTGGAAAAAACAGAATGGGTGTATTTTTACTCGATGATTTCGGTTGCTTTCCCGTCAGGCGAAGAAGATATCCCTGCAGAAGTACTTATCGAAAACATGAGTCCAAAGCAGAAAAAGGACATGTATCAGATATTACGGAAAGAAATGGAATAAGAAAGAGGAAAAGTGTGGCATATGCTGCACTTTTTTTGCCTAAAAACATCAAAAGGAGGTTTGGTATGACAGGACCGATTATAATGTGTAATACAACAAGAAATCAATCAGTAGTCAGCAGTTCTGACAATTTTCCTGTCTGGCGACGAAGCAAAGATTGGCACATATCTGTAATTGCGCTGTTTGAAAATCAGCCGTCCGAAGAGATATATTAAAGAATGGGTTGTGTTTTGCCTTTTTCTTGTTTAAATTCTTGTTTACTTCTTGTTTTCCCTTGTGTAGCTTACTTGTCTGCCCGGAAAGACAGGGGGGGATAAGGGGAAGAAAAAGGAAGGGTACACTTGTGTAACCTTCCAGTATCCTTGATTCGACGGGGATCATTTCCCCATCTCATATTAAATATGTAAATAAAAATTCATTAACGAAAGGAGAAAACGACTATGAAAAAAAACAATGAAAATGCTTATGCAATCATAGCGGCTGGCGTAACTTACAGATTTGCCGGGCATGACTGGACAGTCTGTGAGGTGGACAGCAAGCGTCATACCGCTGTGATCCAGTCCCATGGTGTAACCCATGGAAAATGGCCGGGCTTTGTAATGCCGCAGTTTGGAAATAGCAATTACTATTTTAAATCCATTGATGGCGAAGATATCAGTGCCTATGACAACAAGATGAAAGAACTGTACGATACCATCAAGGATGCAGAAAATACATCTGCTTCTTATGGCAAGGGTCTGTACCTTATCTCCGAAGAAAAAGTTGGTTTTACGGAATGGGGTCATCCTGGCTCTGGCAACTACTGGCAGGCATTGGAGGCAGCAGCGGGAAACGCCTGTTCGTTCGGGTCTCCCGACAACTATGCGTGGCTTGGTACCGTCTACGGTAGCGGCGGCGCGTGGTATGTCAACTCGAATGGCGGCGTCTCCTACAACGATCAGAGCGACGACTATGTGGTCGCCCCCGTTTTCAATCTCGACTTATCCAAAGTTGAAATTGTTGACGATGAGATTGTGATTAGAAAATCCGTTAAAAATGCTCGCAATACAAAGAAAGAAAAGATCCGAGAGTTTCTTCACGAAATATATGAGGAAAGCGAAATCCTTCCAGAAAATTTCGGGGATGAGATTGTGGCGGAACTTGAGGAAAGATTCCTTGAAGATGGATATGAGATTACGAAGAAAAACGCAATCGAAGAAATGCTGTGGTGCTATATGTGCAAGATGCAGTGATACCACAACCCATTTACAGGGCTCCAATTGCATTAAAGGCATAGCTTCGGCTGTGTCTTTTTTTATTTCATATTAAATGTGTAAATAAAAATTCATTAACGAAGGGAGAAAACGACTATGAAAAAAGAATTTATGGATTGTATTAGAAACGATGAAAAATTTAAGAATTATACGGATGAACAAATAAGAGGCTGGTATCGTGATTTACATGAGTATCATACGAACATTCTAATTTCGTTTCTAAAATCCAAAGGTCTTCACGTCTGTGTATCAGAAAAGATTGTACCTGGAACATACACTTCCGTGTGGGATGGCGAAGGCGAAATTACATCGCGTGCTGAAATTAATCTCTTTACACATGAAGTCAATGTTCTTAAGTCTTATGATCCGGCAGAATTAGAGACGGAAGATGGATATCCTTTTGAATGCGAAATACTTGAAGATGAGTATGTCAGGATCGATGGAAAGAAATATCCATGTACTAATAAATCGTCATATATGGATTGTGATGATGAAAATATGTTTTGGTATAAGTAATTTTATGAAAGGCACAGCTTCGGCTGTGTCTTTTTTCTCCTCAGTATCCTTGATATTGGTGCTATGTATTTATTCAAATCTGATACATCTTACAAAGTATATCTGAAACGATGCAAAAAGGAAACGAATTCCTGCCTTTTCCCAATCATTTCTTTATTGCATATTGAAGATATAAGTTTATGCCGGAAATATAAGGAAAGCATATGAACAGAAAAGAAGAAGCATCGGAAAAGGCATTACTGGATGGATTCTCCTTGCAGAAGGATGAACATATCTTTGCGGTTGCCGGGGACGAGAGGGGAAAGTTTTTTTATTGGATTGTCGGATATCCTGCAAGCGCTTGCCTTTGCAGAAGATGAAGAGAAAATTCCGGAGATACAGCAAGAGTGGCGGCAAGAAATCGGGAAGCTGTATTCTGCGTAAGGAATCAGGAGGTCCTTATTGAGCGAAAGGCACTTGATTTCTCAAGCGCCTTCCGTTATAATCTAGTTAGAAGCTGATCGGAAGAGATTTCCGATTTGCCCTCGGTTTAATATTATTTCTTCAAAGAAATAGCATCTACTTTGGACGGTGGGATGCTATTTCTTTTTATTGTTATGGTTGTCTATGTAAGACAGTGCCGCGAAGACTACAAGCAGCAAAGTTAATACTTCTGATGTACTCATAGGGCATCACCCTCTCTTTCGTAATACTAGAGGGCAGTTAACAATCGGAAAATCGCATCCGTACTTCTGTTCGATTACATACTTATTGTACCAAAAATTGAATGGGAAGACAAGAAACAAAATTCCTTGTCATATTCCCGTGAAATGCTATTCTTCCAAAATCTTAATCTCAGATGGTTTCACCGCGATCTTTTTCCCGGAATCCAATTCAAGAATGGCGAGGTTCGCGCCCCGCCAGCTATCCGTGTTCTGGTGGCAGGAAACCGGGGCGGGTATGCTTTGTTTCCCTTTATTTCCCTTATCTGCTTGCGGGAAAAAAGTAAGGAATGATCCCCTTGAATTTCCTTGTAGTCATGCAGGTTTTTGGTCAATCTTAACTTAAATATTGTATCTTAACTTAAAAAGAGTTATAATACAAAAAAAGAGTTAAGATGGGAGGCGAACGCATGGAATATCTTGATAAAGTTCTTGGAATCGAAGTAACTTATGAGAATGCTGAGTTCAAGCATTTGCCAAATTTTATTGTCACAAGGTATCGTTTACAGATGACATCTTTAAATGGGGAAAAGGTGATTTTCCTTTATCCGAAAACGGAACTGGAACAGATTGGAGTGCTGAAAAAGCATATTGCCCGGATACGGAAAAATGAAAATTCGCCTGTTGTTCTGGTGTTAAAAGAGGTTACCTTTCGCCAGAAGGAATATCTGATTCGTGAGAAAATCCCATTTATTGTAGAGGGAAAACAGATTTATTTACCTTTCATGGCACTGTATTTGCAGGAACGGTGCAGTGCAGAAAAGCCGCTGCGGGAAGTAATACTTCCATCGGCGCAGATGCTTTTATTGCATTTTATTTATAGGGGCGCACAGGAACTGTCCACAAGCCAGGCAGCGAAAGACCTGGGGGTGACACCGACATCTATATCAAGGGCGTCAAAACAGCTTGAGAAGATGGGATTGTTGCAGATAAAGAAAATGGGCGTGCAGAGGATTCTGTGGTCTGAAGATTCTTCGAGAGCGCTGTTTGAAAAAGCAGAAGATAAGCTGGTGAATCCAATAAAGCGAACGGTTTATATTCCAAAGGAACTTGCTGGAGCAGACATGCTGGAAAGCGGATACTTAGCGTTGGCAGAGTATTCTATGCTGAATGAACCGAATGCCAAATGCTATGCGACAGATAAAATATCCCAGTGGAAAGATGTAATGACGAATAATTTGCAGGATCCACAACTGCAGGTGGCTGTAGAGATGTGGAGATATGATCCGCGGAAATTGTCTAAGCAAAATATTGTAGATGAACTTTCGCTGGCATTGGCGTTGAGAGAAAATACAGATGAACGAGTAGAAGAAGCAGTGGAAGAGATGCTGAATGAGCTATGGAGGAAAATGGATGGTTACAGGAATTGACAGCTTTAAGGAATGGTTTAAAGGCAGTGAAGAACAGTATATCATTATTGGGGGAACGGCGTGTGACATCCTGATGACAGAAGAAGGACTGGATTTCCGCGCTACAAAGGACATTGACCTGGTTCTGATTATTGAAGCGGTTGACGCGGATTTCGGAAGGAAATTTTGGGAATATGTAAAACAGGCTGGATATGAGCATTGTAACAAAAGTTCTGGAGTGCAACAGTTTTACCGGTTTACCCATCCAGTTTCAAATCAGTATCCTGCGATGATTGAACTTTTTACTCGGAAGCTGGATACCATTCAGCTTCCGGAAGATGCAGTACTGACGCCGCTGCCAATGGAGGAAGATATTTCGAGTCTGTCTGCCATTCTCTTGGATGACGATTACTATGAATTCCTGAAACAAGGGAAAGTTACCGTTGATGGAGTAACTGTTCTGGATGCAGCTTATTTGATTCCATTTAAGGCGAAAGCGTGGATGGATTTGATGGATCGCAAAGCGGCAGGAGAACATGTTGACAGCAAAAATATCAGGAAACATAAGAACGATGTTTTCCGTCTGACAGAATTGATTGATCCTGCGGCTAAAATTACAGCTCCCAATGGAGTTTATGCAGATATTCAAGAGTTCGCGCAGCGTATGCAGAATGAAAGTGTTGATATTAAGCAGTTGGGGCTGGCAGGAAGAACAAAAGACCAAATTCTGGAAGAAGTCAAAGACTTGTATACAACAGAATAAGACCGTGCAAAAGTGTGCAAGGCAGAGCCATCATTAAGGATGGCTCTTTTTGACGCTGACAGAGATGCGGGAAAGAGCAGGTGGCTTACCTCCCGGCACCGTCACAGCGTACAGGTTCGCCCCGCCAGCTATCCGTGTTCTGGTGGTAGGAAGCTGGGGCGGGTATGCACATGTGGTTAATGAAAAATAGTGTAAAAATAGTGAAATTATTCCTTTTCATGCCTCCGCGCAAAGTCCACTGCTTCACGGAAACGATGGGAAAAGAGGAGGGGGAAAAAGAAAAGGATAGGACTGCCAAATATTCATGTCGCAGAAGTAAAGGAAGCCCCGCCCCGGTTGACCTTTTTGTGGTGTTGGAGCGGGGCGGGGAAGCTTCACCTGTGCAATATAAATTTCAATCCATGCACCCCGGAGGGTGCACCTGTGTAAATAGCTTATTTCCTGCATTCAATATATTTCAATCCATGCACCCCGGAGGGTGCAACTATGCAAATAGTTTATTTCCTGTACTCGATATTCATGTCGAATGAATATGCTTTCAGGTAGTTGGTATTATACAGACAGCTCTGTTCATCGCTTCCGTGTGTAGTGAAATAAGGCTTACATGTAGTTTTGCCTAATGAATTGTCAATGATGAATACATAGGTATGACCCTTTTTAAGCTTGGTTGTAAATTTATCTTTGGCAACAGGATATTTGTTTACAAAGTCCTTTTGATATTCGTACGTTTCCTCAATGACATCCGCATATTCCGGATGCTCTGCCTTGTAATTGTCAAGGATGGTGCGGAGCCTTGCGAGGTAATTGTTTTCGTAAAGATCTCCGTAGTTACCAACGGCGTCTGGATAAAGGTATTCTAATTTATATTTTTTCCCCTCTTTCACGGGTTTATAAATACCTTCACTGAGGCATTTTAAGGATTTATCGTCTGTACCCTGCAGGTTGTCGAGTGTGAATACGTATTTCCCCGTCTTTGGGGCTTTGAATTTAACAAAGGACTCGTACCGGGGTTCTCCTTTTTCTTTTGATACCGACTTTACCGAGGACGTTACGGCTGGCACGTTAATGGTTGTTTTCCCTGTTTTAACAGCCGGCAGGGAATTCAGATCTTTGTAAAAAGAGGCTTTTGAAAAGCCATCCATAACGTAGCCTTTTTTGTCATAACCTATTAAATGATACCTGTACGCAGAAGTAACCTTCTTTGTGGCAGCTTCAGCGGTAATGACATCATCAGCCATTGCAGGTACAACAGCAGTGGCAACACATGCAGCGGCAAGGACTGCACACATCAGTTTCTTTAAAACATTTTTCTTCATAATAAAACCCTCCTTTGGATTTTGTAAATATATTTGAATAAGTAATTGAAGGTTTCTTTTGTTCCCTTCACCTTATATATTGAGCCATTTTTCTTTTTTGGGGGAGAACAGGGGCGGTGGAAGAACGGTTTCCCCCTGGCTTTATTGTAGCGTAAAGGAAGCCCCGCCCCGGTTGACCTTTTGTGGTGTTGGGGCGGGGCGGGGAAGCTTCACATGTGCAATGTAAATTTCAATCCATGCACCCCGGAGGGTGCAACTATGCAAATAGTTTATTTCCTGTACTCGATATTCATGTCGAATGAATATGCTTTCAGGTAGTTTCCACCCCACAGACAACTCTGTTCATTGCTGCCATGGGTAGTAAAGTAAGGCGGGACAGCTTTAGCCATTCCCCTATTGTCAATGACGAATACATAGATCTGTCCCTTCTTGAGTCGGGTGGTAAACTTGATTTTATTAACAGGACGATGGTTTACAAAATCTGTTTCATCGCTATACGTTTCCTCAATAACATCTGCATATTCCGGATGCTCTGCCTTATAATTGTCAAGGATTGTGCGGAGCCTTGCAAGGTAATTGTTCTCGTAAAGGGTGGTGTAATCACCAACTTCGTCAGGATAAAGATCTTCTAATGTATATTTTTTCCCATTTTTAACAGGCTTATAAATACCTCCACTGAAGCATTTTAAAGACTTATCATCCGTACCCTGCAGGTTGTTGAGCGTAAACACGTATTTCCCTGTCTTTGGGGCTTTAAATTTTACAAAGGATTCATATTCAGGATTGTCTTTTTCTTTGGATACAGATTTTACTGAGGATGTCACAGCTGGCACGTTAATGGTTGTTTTTCCTGTTTTAACAGCCGGCAGGGAGTTTAAATCCTTATAAAATGACGCTTTAGAATAGCTGGCAGGGTATCCCTTTTTGTTGTAACCATCGATATGGTACCTGTACGCAGAAGTGACTTTCTTTGTAGCAGCTTCTGCAGTAACAACATCATCCGCCATTGCAGGTACAACAGCAGTGGCAACACATGCAGTGGCAAGGACTGCACACATCAGTTTTTTTAAAACATTTTTCTTCATGATAAAACCCTCCTTTGGATTCCATAAATATATTATATTTGAATAAGTAGCTGAAAGGAAATCTTTTGTCCCTTTCACCTTATATATTGAGCCATTTTAAAAAACGTCAAGGGAAAACGGAAAATTTTTTACACTTTTTCCCACATACACATTTCCCGGTTTTTACGTTTTCACTTTCCCCCGGTTTCCGGGCCCCGCATCCAACAAAAAAAATAAGGCTGCAAAAACAGTATTTCACATTTATTGTAACAGATTGAAATTAAAAAAGCTACCGCAGTGGCGGTTTTATTATAGATATTATTATTTGAAGGAGGAAAACCATGGAAAAGAACAATGGTATTTCAGACAGCAGATACAAAAGCAGGTTTTTCAAAAAGCTTGCTGCGTGGATGGGAAAGCATGGGGCAGCGCTGACAGCAGTGGTGCTGATTGCGGTTTCAGCCATCCTTGGGTGTGCCGAGGCCACAATCATTTATGCAGCAAAGGGTAACGGGGCATCGAATGATTACGGAACCAGGGGCAATACATCCAGCCCATCTTATATTGGCGGTGGTGGCAATAACCCGACCGTTTACGAGCCCGGCGTCATCGGGGTATCGGTGGTTACATACGACCTGAATGAGGTCAGCAAGAAAGGGACACTGTATTACGGTGGAAAAAAGGATAATGAAAATAAAAAAGCCGCTCTTGTAGCATCCACCAACGACCCGGAAGTCGTAAAGGCTGCCAAGAAGGAATATGCAAAGTCTGGCAAAGCTCCCAAAGACCAGCCGGACTATTACCCATACTGGATCGATAAAATGGGAACCACGGATAAGGGGGAAACAATCTACAAATACAGTAACGCCCTGCATCATGCGATTACGTCCAACATCCTCGCGATGCAGAACTCGTATGAATATGATGACAGCACCCTGGTATTCGTCCCGCGTGTCATCACGTCCAGCAACCACCATTCCTGGATAATGAAGGGAAAGAGTTCCGTTGTGACCGGCCGTGCGAAAGGGAATAAAAAGTCTATTTTTTACGATCTTGATCCGTGGTATGAGGAAAAGGATGCCGGGAGCTTCAAGAAAACTTCAAAGGGTGTCACGGACGGCATTGCCGGCAGCAGGAAGAATAAGGCAGGCATTTATTATGCCGATTTAAAGAAATATATCAAGAACAAAGAGAAAAAATCATCAAAAAACAAGAAATCTTTTGTGGAAGTCACATCCGTTGACTCCAAGAAAAAGTATGAAGTGTGCAACTATGCACATTTCTCGGAACTGAGTAAAGATGATATTAATAAGATTATCGGGTTTAACGGGAAAAGTTTTTCATCCAAGGGGAAAACAAACCTTGCCCGTGCCAGAAGACTGTATTCTTCTATCGCAAATGTAAATGAAACAAGCAAGGGGCAGTATACGACAACACCGGAAATGGCAGACATCTTCCTCCGGTATACGACAGCTGCCGGACTCAGCAGTAAATCCTATGGCACGGAAATGTTCTCCAAAAACGGGACAAAAGAGGGATTATACGGTACCCAGAAAGGGGTAAGGGATGCCGCAAACAAAAACATGGTCGGGTCCCAGGTACTCCGGAGTATTTACCAGGCCAATTCCCGTTTTAAAAAGGTACTTGCCCCGGGTGCCACCAGGGAAATGGACGAGGTCAAAAAACGTGTCCTGAATGATGAGTACAACACGCATTACCTTGACCTGTTAGTAAGCGGTTACGCCCTCGCCCAGTCAAGTGGTGACAAAAAAGCAGCAAACGAATGGCTGAAAGCTGTAACAACATATGCGAAAACAGCGGCCGATGGAAGCAATGGAAAGGGCGGAAGTAGCAGCCTGGAAAACGTTGTCATCCGTCTGGACATGGGAATGGTTTATGCCACGAGCAAAGAGGTCACCTATGCCTCCTGCGGCAGTGTCATTAATAAGCATTACAACTTTTCCGGCAAAGCAGACGCCTTTGCATCGTTAAAGGGTGTAAATGCAAAGAGCCTGAACAAAGGGTTTATTGGTTTTGCAGCATCTGATGATAAATCCGGACAGAACTACCAGGCGCACAATGAAGAGGTCGCGACGAAAAAAGGCGTTGTCACTAAAGCAAAGTATAAAGATGCTGGCTATGGCACGTACTATGACAGGCTTTCAAAGGCAGTGCAGAATACAAAATCCGTCACGGGCAGCGGCAAAGACTGGTACAGCCGCATGGTCATCATGCGCACGACAAAGGCTTATTACAGCATGTCCAATAAAAACGGAAAGCCGAATGCAAGGGTATACAACAGGCTGGCCACGGTCGAACTGCTTCAAACAGTCGGGTCCCAGCATGGTATTAATGCATTTAAAGGTACGGCAAAAAATATAGCATGGCAGTATGGTACTTACGCAGTTAACGGTTTTTACTGGATTTCCACACAGCCGGAAGAGACCCCGGATGTGAAATTGAATCTTACCATTTACAGCAAGGATGTCAACGGTAAGGAACCGGCCCAGGATGGAAAAGATATCAAGGATACCTTCCAGTCTTACAGTATGACGGGGAAAACACACACAGCAACTATCAAGGACAACCTGTATGTGAAGCTGTCCCCGGGGAAAGACAAGGAATCCAAGAAACTTTTCGATAAGGTTCTTGCATCGGATAAATACCATGTAAAGATTGTGTTTGAAAATGCAGACGGGACAACCGCTGCGAGCCTGCTGGATCCGAAAATCGTAAAAAGTGTCCAGCGGGTAACAGATCCGGAAACGGGAACCAAATATGATGCAAAAAAAGAAGCTACCTATTATAAGGCGCTCAATCATTACGATTCTACAAACAAAGGGTCAGAAAAGGGAGATGAGCAGAATTACAACAAGCTTGTGTCTGCAAAACAGATTGGTGGTAAAGACCTGCAGGCAAACCGGAGCCTGATCTGGCGCATTTCCAATGCAGATGTGCGTACCAAAGGGTTTAAGATTTCCGGCACCGGCAGTTATTATGTCAATTGGAAAGCAAAAGTGTATATCATGCAGAAATCCGGCAGTGGTGCGAAGACAAAATGGACAAGCGTGATAAATGGAAGTTCGGTTAAAAAAACAAAGCCATCCATGTCTGACCTTAAGGCAGGTGGCTGCGCAACAACAAACAATGTCATTGCACAGTATATCTACCACAAGGATGATACGAAGGATGTGAACCTTTCCGGCACCTATGAATCCATTCCGGAGGCATATGCCGAGCTGAAGGAAGGTTCCATTTACAATGAGACGTTTGAAGCAATGGCAGGTGTGCCGAGCACACGGTCCCTGTACTTTGCAACCGGCGGGTCAGAATTCATTGTCAACATGCAGGCAGTCTATGATGATTATTATCTTAAAGAAGTCCCGGGCGGGAATAAAGACAGCTACCGTTCCCGAAGACGCTATAAGAGTATTTTCAACGGCGTGGACTGTGAGTACAAAAAAGGTGATACTTTAAAATCACTTACCGCAGGGAATACAAAAGAAGAGACTTTTGTTGCAAATGCCAATGATAAGAAACAGGAAAAAACGGTCACGGCGGAAAAGAACAGTGCCGTAAACCCGCAGGGCGCTGCCGGTTATAACACGACCGTAAACGGACACGACAGCACAACCAAATTCCACGCGACATGGACAGGGACGATCGGGAACAATACTTCCCGGTGGTCACAGAGCGGGTCGAATGTAAGCCCGTCCGGAAAACCATGTGAGGGCGGAAATGCCGGTAAAGTATACAGCATGTCCCCGACCCCGGCAAACTGGGATGTTTCTGCCTACAATACGGCATTAGGGCAGGCTGCAGACTGGGCCAAGAAGATGGAGGAAATCGGTAAAAGTGCAGATGGTACGGTTTACCGTATTGATGACTCTGACGGATATAAAAGGGTATATCACGTAGGGACTGCCACGATCAATGTAACACTGACCGGAGGGGAGAAGAGCTATGATACCGGTTCTTCACGGTCTTATGGAGGTGGAACCTATACGTCATCAAACCTTGTATCAGGTGCAAAGAGGACAAATACGTCATCCGACCTTGGAACAGGATGGAGCTATACCAAAGGTAATATAGCCTCTGCTTCCGGCTCCCACACAACGGATAAACATGGAAAAGTAACCGGACACTCCAGCTGGAGCGGATACAAGGGATCCGTGGATGGGAAATCTTCCAGCATCCAGTACAAAATTGAAGTAACCTTCAGGGATGGAAGCATTACGGCAAAGAACTATGATGGCAATGCCGGGGAAAGCGGGCTGAAAGTAGAAAAGAAAAGCGGCCTGACCCAGTTTGGGGCACATGACCTCTGTGGCGCATGCTGCCAGCATGTACTCCCGGCGATCGAGGATACATGGATCCAGAAACTCCGTTTCGATACGATCCGTTTCACGAACCTTAAGGTATGGAAACTGCAGGAAGGCTATGCCGAAGGCATGGGGGAGATCCGTAAGACAGATGATGGCAGCGGAAGCAGTATTGAAGGGGAAGCAGGAAAAGCAGAAGCGGATGCAGTAAAGAAAGAGAAGGAAGATAATAAGGATAATACCCAGGTTGTTGATCCGGATCTGTCAGATGTGGAAGGCACGGAAGCCGCAAACGATAAAGAGTATGATGAAAACGGCGATCTTATTGTCCCGGACTATGAGACCGGGGATATAGGGGATGACCCGGATGCAGACGGGGAAGAAACCTGGACGGATACCTCAGAAAATGACCTTGATATTGTAAAATCGAAGATCGTAAGATATGATCCGAATATTTTTTATAACATTGCGCAGGCAGATACTTCAAAAGCCGGACGTATCCGCTACAGCCTGCAGACCGGACAGGATGATGATGTTACATGGACAGAATTTAACAGTGATAAAAAGCTGACCCGTACAGATTCCTGTGACGGACAGACTGCATCCCATGGGGGAAGCCCGGTTGTAGTTACGGCAAACGGCCATAAAAAGAGCTGGTGCAGGGGATGCCTGTATACAAACAGTACATACAGCAACCTCCGCAACAGACACGACAATGCCAAGACAAGCGGGGAAGGAAAAGGGGAAGCCGGGGAAGCAGCAAGGACCAAGACCGGATATACCAATAACACAGCCGATGCAGTGGACAAGACAACGTTCGAGTGGAAACGCTTTGATAAGAGACGTAAGCTGAACTGTAAAGCAACTGTTATTTCAGATTTCCTGATTTTGCAGACCAGTTCAGGCAATGAAAGTATTGTCTACTACCAGGATACTGCAGAAACAAAACATCATGAGTGCCAGGAAAATTATGAGGATACCCTGTGGTATTCCAAGCCGGCAGATATGAACAATCTCAAAAAAGAGAATGTCAGCAAGGCAAACTGGATGTGGACCGATAAGATGTGGACGGATAACCCTCTGGTTAAGAAGACATCAAACCTTAATGTAGGAAGCTATAATGGCAATTACAGCAGTACATCCACAAAGTACCAGGGCACAGGGGGCAATGCAGTTGTAGAAACCGCATTTGATAAAGATGAAGAGAAATATAACCATATCACGGACACCGATGAGAATGGAAAAACCCTGGATCTTGCAAAAGTAACATCAGCAAGGATAATTGAGGCAAAACAGAAGCAGATGGACGATATAAGGACCATCATGCAGACAAAGTCAGATTCGATTGACGGGAATATCTGCTCCCCTGGATGTGGGAACACCTATGGCGGGACAAACTATGACACCTGTGGCAGCGGATCAGCGCGGATGGGTACAAATACTGCGGATGTTTATACTGCACCTACCAAGCGGGACGTCTGGGGAAAATACGGCTGGATTGACCGGATACTCCCTTCCTTAAACGGACAGACAGATGTACCGGAACCGGCACAGTTTGGGAATGCCGGGCTTGTACTTGTGCAGGACGGTATTGCGCAGTGCCCGACGAACCCGAACCAGGAATATGTCACAGGACAGTCCCATGCGTTCTTTATCCCGCTGGTTACATATACGAACTTTGGTGCGGATAAAAATGCTGAAACACATGATATTACAAACTATACTTTTAAGTATACAGACGGGAATGACAGCGTGACCGGAAGAGCCGGTTATACCATGGATTCCATCTACACAAACGGACAGACGAAAGTCAACAACATCGTTGTCCATGACCCGGTATCCGTACAGGGGGCAAATATCCTTACGGTAAACAAGGAAATGGATCAGCGTGTGCTCGGCGATGATAAAAGCGGGGCAGCGGAGATGAATAAGGAAGCAAATGATGTAACATGTCCGGGAACGGCAGAAGAATGCCAGTACCGGCTGTTAAACTGCCAGTATGGAAAGCCGGTGCGCAGGGCGGCATTTAATGTTGACAATGCAAAACACAGTGATGTGGAAGATGATGACGGGGTGGTACACAGCTATGATTCCATTATCAGCAATATCCTTGCCCCGGGCGGCACTTACATGGATGTAAGTCTCGCAGACAGTGGATTTTCGATCAAGCGCTATGACGGGCTTGGGGCATTTGAAGGGACATCGGAAGATGATAGGGACCAGCCGGACCGTTACCTTTCTGGAAACGGCAGTGCATCGCTTGCAATGTCATGGAGCGCAATGGGGGTAGATACGGAAGAAGCAAAGAATGATACTTACGAACTTCAGGGCGTATTTAATTTCCACAATGCACTGGATTCAGAAAAAGCACTGTTTACCACCCGGGCAACCAAGCTTCTTGCAGAGCCGGATGGTTCCTTAAAGATTGTGCTTGCAGACGGATCCGAATATACATCTGCGGCTTCCCTCCTGGCAAAGGATGGGAAGAATGCCATCCAGTATCATTTTGGAATGGATTCCGTGATGTTATCCCCTAAGAAGGTTGACTACAAAGGCGGTTCTTATACCGTGGATGTCAATACAGGCGTAATTGTTGATGGAAAGGAAATTTCCTTTACAAAAACAAAGAATCCTTCCGGGGATATGACGAATTACATTGGTGACGGCATCTGGTTCGGTAACCAGGACGATGCAGTTTCCGATGGTACAGCTTATAATGCCGTTTATGATTGCAGCTATTCATTGGATAATCTTGCAGTTACAAGGCTTGCACCGGAAAAGGATGCAAACGGTATTTCATACAGGCATACCTTATCCTGCTTTGCGGGTGTAACAGAACACGCGAGAACAACACAGGACTATTACAATGGCATAAGTGATAAAAGTGTACAGTATACTTACAATTATACGGGTGACGTGCAGGTATTCACTGCCCCAGCAGATGGAGTTTATACCCTTGAAGCATGGGGAGCTTCTGGTGGTGATGGATATGACAACAGTGTTGACAGGGAAAATACAAGTTCTGTCGCTGGAAATGGCGGATATTCCAAAGGAAATGTCAGCTTAAAGAAAGGACAGAAAATCTATGTGTTTGTTGGCGGTGCTGGAAAATATGGAGCCGGGACAAACCGCTTTGGAGGACCAGCTGGTGGTTACAACGGCGGTGGTGACGGTGGTGTTGCTGACAGCGGTTCTGGTGGAGGAATGTCACATATTTCCACCACAAACAATCCCGCAACAACAAGCTGGAACCCTGACGGGACACTTCTGGCTGCCGGCGGCGGTGGCGGAGCAGACAACCCTGGGGGAGGCCGCGGGTCCGATGATGGACGCGGTGGAAATGGCGGTGGAAAGAATGGCGAAAATGCATACATTGAAAACATGAAGTCTACCGGAAATGCGACATGGACGCCGACAAGTGGTTTATCACTGCGTACTGGGACAACACTTTCTGGGAACAGTGCAGTAACAAATGGAAGTGAACAGGGCGTATTTGGCCCATATAAAACCTATCTTCCGGGACAAAAGGTTACGATAACAGTAAGGGGTGATAATCTTACAAACGGATATCCGGTTGTATATACCAATTATGGAAGATACCAGACAAGAAATTATACGGTTGAAGCAGCAAACAGTAATGAATACAGATATTCATTTACCGTACCAAGTGGACTTACCTCTACAACAAATACCGACGGAACTTCTGCAGATTCCGGACAGAATCCATATACTATCTGGGAATTCTGTTTCCATGCAAGGGGTTCTTCACGGATGAGGATAGACTCTGAAACTGCATCCTGTGACTATAACTCAGCCAATCAGAATATGGGCGGCTGCGGAATGGGAGGAACCCAGGGCAGCGGATATAAACAGGGTGTTGGGGAATCTGTAACATTTGGAACTGATTCTGGCGGTGCCGGCGGTGGCTGGTACGGCGGATATGTTACTAATGCAAATAATGGCGGCGGTGCCGGCGGTTCGGGATATACAGCATCCGGTCTTACAAACACAGAAATGAAGTCCGGGGTACGCCGTGGAAACGGTCTTGTAAAAATCACTGCAGCCGGAACGATTGACTGGACACGCAAGTTTGATGATGGCTACCAGAAACAGACATCAGAAAACAACAGACATGTACATACAGAAGCATGCGTGGACACACCATCGGAAGGTTTTAAGATTGCAGTAGATGAAGCAAGCAACGGAAACACTGCGGACCTTGAAAAAATGCTTGGATCTGCGGTATGGGGCAAAATTAAGGATCATCTGAAGAACTGCTATGGAAGTGGCAGCGGCGGATCTGCAGGCAGCGTAGCTGCAGGAAAGACCTATACCTATGACTATTCCGGATCCGTGAAAAGCGTTACCCTCCCGGCTGGTAAATATAAGCTGGAAGCATGGGGAGCATCCGGTGGAAATTCACAGCACGGAGCAGGCGGTGGAAAAGGCGGATACTCGACAGGTGTCGTAACATTTAATAGTGAAACAACAGTATATATAGCTGTTGGGCAAGCAGAAGGAGCTTTTAATGGTGGTGGATACGGCTATTCCTCGGATGGAACATATGGAGGTGGAGCTACATCAATAGCAACAGCTAATGGGCAGCTTTCTGCACTTGCCAATAATAAAAATTCTGTATTACTGGTTGCTGGCGGTGGTGGATCCGGTGGATGTACATCTTGGAATGGCGGTGCTGGAGGTGGTGCAAACCAAAATGGACAACAAGGCTATGGCGGTTCAAGCTATGGTGCCGGTGGATATGGTGGAACAACAACCGGTTCATCACAAAATAATGGATCATATGGAGCTGGCTTTGGACAAGGTGGTTCAAGTTCAAGCGGTTATTATGGATCCGGCGGTGGTGGCGGCGGTTATTATGGCGGCAGCGCCGGTGAAAATCAAAGTGGTGGTGGAACCGCTGGTGGCGGTGGTTCAGGATACGCTTCTTCATCCTTGACAGATGTATCCGGTATAGCCGGAGAGCATAGCGGAAATGGGTACGCAAAGATCACTGTTATCGAGGCGCATACTGACTATGATCCAGACAAAGTGTTTGACCTGGTCAAGAAAGCCGTTGGAAATAATTATTCACAGATTCCGGACAGTGTCACTACAGATGGACATACCATCATAAACCCGTTTTGGAGCTGCCAGTGCATCTACGACAGCCATGTATGCACGAAGCACTGCAAGACCACTTATGTCCTGCAGTGCAAGGAACCGCATCATAAGGCAGTTAACGGAAAGATTGGACATTACGATGCTGGCAATGAGATCTGTTATGATGCATGTCATAATGATGAGCTGCATAAAAAGGGTGCAGAGCAGGCAAATGCAGGAAAACCGGGAACGTCCAAGCCGCTGAAATTTGGAGATTTCGTCCTGCTTGATAACTATTTTTATATTTACTTCCCAAACAGTGGCGATTTTTATGAGTCAGATGATTATGGAATCGCCCAGACCGAACAGCGGAAGGGAAAAGGATATACGAATAATTATGACTGCACGGAGTGGACCAGGGAGAAATGGATTAAATTCCCATTTTCTGTTTTGTATAATCGGAACGGAACCTTTGAGGAGCACCCTGCGGGTCAATGGTTCCAGCTGGAAATTACGGACAAGGTGACGAACCGCAACGTTAAAAACAACTGTTACGATCTGACCAGCTTGTCGGAGCGTGATGATGGATTTACGTATCAGTTCTACGCCCAGCTTGACAACCATGAGATGAGTGGGGCTACCATTGAGTATGCCGTGGAAGCAATCAACAACCAGCCTTCCCCGAGCGGCAGTGAAAACCCATACGACCGCGACGGAGCGTTATCACTTGACTGCTCCCAGGACAACTCAAGCATTACAAATGCAGGACGTGCAATTGACCTGACGGCAAAACATTCAGCATATAAGCAAACGTTCGTCGATTTAATATCAAGGATTGGCAACCTCACGGTGCAGGATAGTACCGACCTCCGCTTTAGCAATTTGTTCAAACGTAAGACAAATGATGATAAATGGTATATAGATGGTATTGTTCATGCAGTCGATAAGAGTATACAGAACGCATACCTGTCATGGCATAAAAATAATGGAGATACCGCAACGGATATCCGGGGCGAAAAGGTATCCGCATATAACCAGTGGTACAATACATGGCATACAGCAAAGTGGTCTGATGTAGGAGAGGACTCCAGCAGGTGCGTATCAACCCCGCTTGAGTCAGCAAAGAATAACATCGTAGCACTGCGGGGAAAGAGTGAGCAGCTTCAGCTGGGATACAACCTCTTATGGGATATCCAGGTATTAAGCCGGGATTTCGCGGATGGCAACGTCCAGATCGAGCCGAAATATTACATCCTCGATACTAAGAAGGATAAGCTCATGGCAGTTGATGTGTGGGGCAGCCGGAATGAAGATGTAACGCTTGTCAATGAGTTTGGTCTCATGGATAAGTACGGAACGGATTATTTTGACAAACAAAAGGACAAAATTTATGACCATGCCATGTTACTGAACTGGGATGATGAGAAGGCACGCCGGAACTACAGCGATGAAGAGAAGGCTGCGACCGAAACGGCATCGAAAGTGCTCGGCCGTACAATACTCGATGCAAATGGAATGCCGATGACCCAAAAAAATCCATTAACTGGTATGGAAGAAGAGGTTGTTGCACCGCTGTCTATCCCGATGGGGGATGGCTACCGCGAGGGTAACGCGCAGTTCCTGTACCTGAATGGACGTACCCGTACTTTTATTGGAAACAGTAAAGTTACAGCACTCCATAAAGATATTAATGGTGATGATGACCAGGAGCTCTTCAAGGAATTTGATGCTATTGGAAATGACCTTGGATCTAATGGGGTTTCAGAGGATGAGTACAGTTTCTGTGCATCCCGCTGGCACGTAACACTCGGGCTGCCGTCTTCTGCAAAATTTACGGATGTGGCCGTGGATAAAGATGGTAAAGAGCAGCATATCAATCCTTACGATATGATTACCGACGAGGATACCGGGGATAAGATTTATGCGTACCAGAAATATGACCCAGATTACCTCAAAGAGCATGGGGATGAGAACCGGTACATGATCCTCGAAACAGCACGTATCACAGCATACGGAGCGGTCTACAACCTGAGATATTCACAGCTTATGGACAATGGATCGATTACTGCAGCCAACGGGAAAACGTATAATTTCGTCGACAGTGCGACATATCCAGGTAAGGCAAACTCGATACCGACATTGCTTGCGGTATATGGCATCACTAACTCAGGTAGGGACTATGAGACACTACAAACACATTGATGATTTGATAACTGCTATTGATATTTAATAGTATAACGCAAAAAAAAAGAAAGCCACTCAAGGAATTTTCCAAGAGTGGTTTTTCTTTTGTCCTTTTTTTTAGCCCATGCACCACTTGTGGGGTGCAACGTAAAAAATATGGTGTCCATCATTTTATATATTTGTTTCAACCCCTGCGCCCCTCCACGGGGTGCCACTGTAAACGCGAATGGGAAACGTGTTTCCGTAAGTGTCAGGGTAAAAATCGACTTTTACAGAAGATTTTTCATAAATTCCTTTGACGATTTACATAAAGGCACAATATGTATAATGAAAACATTGCTTTATTTTGCGCTTTTCTCATTTTGGCTAACTTGGGAGAGGACAAGGAAATTGTGTTGCATATTTATTAAGGAAGGATGGTGAGCGGTATGTAAGGGATTAGCGAAAACACAGGTCGCACCCCGTAAAGGGGTGCGTGGATGAGGAAAGAGAGAAAAAAATATGTAAACAAGGAAACAAGAGTTTCAACAGAAAAAAAGGGACAATATTATGAATTATAGAATTAGTAAGAAGATTTATAAAAGAGCAGACTTTAAACTGAAATCGTTCATTGCAGCAAATTACGATAAACGCACGACATATGATATTGCGAAAGAAGAAAATATCCTTTCTGGCTTAGAACGTAGTATTTTTATTTCTAAACAGGATAAATGGACGAAGCGAATAAACAATATTGTTGATGAATTAAAAGCGGAAGAACAAATTATGGATGAAGAAATGCAAAGATGATAATCATATTAAAATTTATGATACGCATAGATATAATAATGCAAATGAAGCTATAAGACAATTTGGTTATTATACAGCCAGAGAATGGAAGATTATTGATAATGTCTTAAAAATAACTATTAGAACACAATTATAGAAGGTCTAGCAGAAAACCGCGGCCAACATTGTTGTCCGCTATGGTGATA
>OGDY01000702.1_pt1 | contig 43025 bp, 30 predicted proteins | sample 1570341 | NCBI WGS metagenome assembly OGDY01 (sample SAMEA2581972, study PRJEB24529) | metagenome | biome: Human gut stool | place: China | collected 2011 | reverse complement strand
AATCTCTCATCCTTAAAGCTCTTGTAATTTCCTGCATCAATAGCACCCCTGATATCTTCCATAAGATGATTATAGAAGTAAAGGTTATGAAGCACACAAAGTCTCATTCCAAGCATTTCCTTAGCCTTAAGCAAATGTCTTATATATGCTCTGGAATAATTCCTGCAGGCTGGACACTGGCAGCCCTCCTCAATAGGTGCTGTATCTTTTTCATACTTTGCATTAAAAAGATTAATCTTTCCAAACTTTGTATACACGTGTCCGTGACGTCCATTTCTTGATGGATATACACAGTCAAAGAAATCAATACCCCTGTCAACCGACTCTAAGATATTAGCTGGTGTACCAACTCCCATAAGATAAGTTGGCTTGTTCTGTGGAAGGTATGGAACAACCTCGTCCAGAACGTGATACATTTCTTCGTGTGTCTCACCAACCGCAAGACCGCCAACTGCGTATCCGTCAAGATCAAGCTCTGATATGCGCTTTGCGTGGTCAATTCTTATATCATCATAAATTGCCCCCTGATTAATACCGAATAACATCTGACTCTTATTTATAGTATCTTCAAGTGAATTAAGACGATTCATCTCCTTCTTACAACGCTCAAGCCATCTTGTAGTTCTCTCAACTGAATTAATAATATACTTTCTATCAGCCTTAGCAGGTGCACACTCATCAAATGCCATAGCAATTGTCGAACCAAGATTAGACTGAATCTGCATACTTTCTTCCGGCCCCATAAATATCTTATGACCATCTATATGTGACTGGAAAGTAACGCCTTCTTCCTTAATCTTACGAAGTCCTGCAAGTGAGAATACCTGAAATCCACCTGAGTCTGTAAGTATGGGCTTGTTCCAGTTCATAAATTTATGAAGTCCACCAAGTTCCTTTATAAGCTTATCGCCTGGTCTTACATGAAGATGATAAGTATTAGATAACTCAATCTGTGTTCCTATTTCCTGTAAATCTGTTGTAGCAACTGCCCCCTTAATAGCTGCAACTGTTCCAACATTCATAAATACAGGTGTCTGCACAGTTCCATGAACTGTTGTAAATTCAGCTCTTTTTGCTCTTCCATCTGTCTTTAATATCTTGTACATATTCTCTCTTTCCTTATATATAATCTTAAATTAATTGCCCTTAAATATACAACCTATATTTCTCAACAAATATATATAATCTGCATCTCTTAATAAAATGCAATCTATATATCTAACAAATATATAACTCTTAATCACTCTGTTCTATAATAAATAATTCCTGATTAATCTCTCTTATAAAACTCTGCTATTCTGTCAATTCTTGATGTCATATTGGCAAATATCATATCCACAAGAGTAACTGCTGTCATCGCCTCGACAACAACTACAGCTCTTGGAACTATCATTGGGTCGTGTCTTCCCTTTATTGATACCTCTATATCTTCGCCAGATTTGCTGACCGTCTCTTGAGTTCTTGCTATTGAAGGTGTAGGCTTGACTGCCGCTCTTATGATTATATCAGAGCCATCGCTCATACCACCAAGCACACCACCACTGTGATTGGTCTTTTTGACAACTTTTCCGTCCTTAATAGTAAAGCTGTCATTATTCGTACTTCCTGTACTGTCTGCTGCTGCAAATCCATCACCAATTTCAAAGCCTTTTACAGCACCAATGGACATTATAGCCTTTGCAAGATTAGCATCCAGCTTCTCAAATACAGGGTCTCCAACACCAGCCATCATACCAGTTACAACACACTCAATTATTCCACCCATTGAATCCTGCTCTTTCAGCTTCTCATCTGCGTACTTCTCAACCTGCATAGCAGCATTACTGTCTGGCATATTAAATGCGTTATTATCGCGTTCTTTCAAATCAAAATTATTATAGTCTATATTAATTCCGCCAATTCTTGATGAATATGCGCATACATTTATTCCAAGTTCCTCTAATATCTTAACAGCTATTGCTCCTGCCGCAACCCTGCCTATAGTTTCCCTTCCAGAGCTTCGTCCGCCGCCCCTGTAATCCCTGAAACCATATTTTTCATCAAATGTATAATCTGCATGTCCAGGTCTGTAATAGCCTGCTATCTCAGAATAATCTGCTGAACGCTGTGTTTTATTATATACTACCATAGAAATCGGCGTTCCTGTCGTCTTTCCTTCAAATACACCTGACAAAATACTTACTTTATCATCTTCTTTCCTAGGTGTAGTATACTTTGACTGTCCTGGTTTTCTTCTGTTAAGAAACTTCTGTATATCTTCTTCACAAAGAGAAATTCCCGCAGGACAGCCATCAACAACAACTCCGAGTCCCTCTCCGTGAGATTCACCCCAAGTCATAAATTTAAAAATATTTCCATATGTCGAACCTGCTGCCACTTATCTGCCTCCCATTCTGTATACATCTATATAAAAAACTGATATTATCTATAAAATAACACTCTATAGATAATATCAGATTTCCATTAATTATTCAAAACATTTTCAAGATTAATTCTAAGCTCATCTAACTGATGTGCTAAATCTGCATTCATCTTCTCAGGCTTACACTTGACAACAATTCTTTTCAACTGGTTCATAGCTTCCTTTACAGCCTTCTTCTTAGCTTTATCCCATACCTTTTTATTCTGGCTGTATTCGCCCTCAGCTCTCTTTAAAGTATTCTCAGCTTCAATATGCGAATTCCAGTATTCCTCATTCTTCTTATCCTGCTCGCCATACACTTCCGCTTCCCACTTAGCTCTCTCAATCTCTTCCTCTGACATATTAGAGCTTGAAGTTATCGTAATAGACTGCTCTCTTCCAGTTCCAAGGTCTTTAGCTGATACATTGACAATTCCATTGGCATCAATATCAAATGTTACCTCTATCTGTGGAACACCTGCCATAGCCCTCTTGATACCATTAAGCTTGAAATTACCCAAAAGCTTATTATCCCTTGTAAATCTTCTCTCACCCTGAAATACCTTAATATCTACTGATGTCTGGAAATTACCAGCCGTAGTAAATATCTGGCTGTGTCTTGTAGGTATTGTAGTATTACGCTCTATAAGTCTGCTTGCAATTCCTCCAACAGTCTCTATTGACAACGACAAAGGTGTTACGTCCATAAGTATAATCTCTGATGCCGCTGAGCCTGGCATAAGCTGGTTGCCAAGCTTACCACCCTGAACCGCCGCACCAAGTGCCACGCACTCATCAGGATTAAGATTTCTTGATGGTTCTTTTCCCATAATCTGTCTTACCTTATCCTGAACCGCCGGAATCCTTGTTGAACCTCCAACAAGAAGCACCATTCCTATATCATTCTTATTAAGTCCTGCATCATGGAGAGCATTTTCAACAGGAATAACTGTCTTATCAACAAGATCAGCCGTCAGCTCATTAAACTGCTGTCTTGAAATATTCATATCCATATGATGTGGTCCATCTTTAGCCATCGCAATAAATGGGAGATTAATATTGGCATTAAATGCAGACGACAATTCTTTCTTGGCTTTCTCAGCCTCTTCTCTTAATCTCTGCATAGCTGAAGCATCTTTAGACAGATTAATTCCATCAGTCTCTTTAAAGCGTTCAACAAGATAATTAACAAGCCTTGCATCAAAATCATCTCCACCAAGATGATTATCACCTGACGTTGCAAGCACTTCAATAACATTATCCCCTATATCAATAACCGAAACGTCAAAAGTTCCTCCGCCAAGATCATAAACAAGTATCTTCTGAGGATTGCCATTATCAAGCCCATAAGCAAGTGCCGCACTTGTCGGTTCATTAATAATTCTAAGAACATTAAGTCCTGCTATCTTGCCCGCATCCTTAGTAGCCTGTCTCTGTGCATCATTAAAGTAAGCAGGTACAGTAATTACAGCATCTGTCACTTCCTCGCCAAGGAATCCCTCTGCATCTTTCTTTAACTTCATCAGAATATATGCTGAAATCTCCTGCGGTGTATATGACTTCCCATCAATCTTCTTCTTATAATCTGTACCCATATATCTTTTGATAGAGAAAATGGTTCTATCTGAATTAACTGATGCTTGTCTTCTAGCTGTATCTCCAACAAGACGTTCTTTGTTCTTGGTAAATGCAACAACTGATGGTGTCGTTCTATAGCCCTCACTATTAGTTATAACTGTCGGTGTATCACCTTCTATCACCGCCACGCAGCTATTAGTTGTTCCCAAATCAATTCCGATTACCTTGCTCATAATTCCTCCAACACTCTCAGATTGTCTATAAATCACAATACAATTCCATTAATGATATTAGTTTATCACATTTATCGGGAATTACCATTAATAAAAGCAGAATTAATTAGAAAAATTATATAAACTTATTTACTTATATTCCATACTCTTATCTGTAACTATGATTAATAAATCTCACAGTTATAAATATATCCGCAGTCGCAGCTTACAACAAACCTCTCACCTCTAAGTGTATTTGTAATTCTAGGCATTGTTCCACATTTGGGACATCTAACTTTAATTTCCCTGTTTTGCATCATTTCTCTTTCTGCTTGTCTTGCTAATATAATCGCCTCTTCCTGTATCATACAACCACTCCCCTACATTTATAAAACAATTGCTTTTTACCATTCAAAATAACATACTCCTAAAACTTCTTCTGAATCGATGAGTTGATGTCTAACGTTTTGTTACCATTCAAAATAACATACTCCTAAAACTATTATCCTGTCATCTGTTGTCAGTATTATGTTTTGTTACCATTCAAAATAACATACTCCTAAAACACTTTCTACCGCAGATAGGGCAATAATTGGTTTTGTTACCATTCAAAATAACATACTCCTAAAACCAGGAAATGATGAGAATACAGCTAGGTATGGTTTTGTTACCATTCAAAATAACATACTCCTAAAACTATCTGTCGCACTTATCCATTGCGTTACATGTTTTGTTACCATTCAAAATAACATACTCCTAAAACTGTGACAACTCCTAAAACTGAAAAAGGAAAGTTTTGTTACCATTCAAAATAACATACTCCTAAAACTGATGATTTGATATTTGCATTTTTCCCTTGGTTTTGTTACCATTTAAAATAACATACTCCTAAAACCAGTCCATTAATGTATCGTAATTAATACCAGTTTTGTTACCATTCAAAATAACATACTCCTAAAACAAAGATGGCTTTCTTTCTTGCCCATTCTTGGTTTTGTTACCATTCAAAATAACATACTCCTAAAACTCAGCTCATAAAGACCTACTTCCATATCAGTTTTGTTACCATTCAAAATAACATACTCCTAAAACTTATTACTTCGATAGCGCCGCCTATAAATTGTTTTGTTACCATTCAAAATAACATACTCCTAAAACCTCAAATAGAGTTTTTCAGATGCTAGCGGCACACCCGTATTTTGAATCGTAACATTTTTATTTATTATACAACACTAATTCATCATAATCACTATCTATATACAATATTTTTTCATTTTCAAGCGGTTCTTTTTCCTCGCCTGTTTCTATAAGCAGTATATTAACCTTTTTATACATTGCATATTTGTATATTTCCTTTAATTCATCATCACCCAGATATAATTTAAGATTAACAAATATTAATAATTTTGCGACCAAAAGATATTCAACAACATCTATCAATGAAAATACTGTATCTATTATTTTCCCTTTATTATTTGATATCTTAAGCCCTAATAATTTCAAATACTCTTGTATCCCGATACTTTCCTTATAATTGAATTCAAACGGAAATTCATTGAATACATCTAATACATTTAGTTGTAATTTTTGAAAAATTGTCTGGAACTCCGACATTCTTTCAAATTCCTGCTTGTATATTTTCTCTATTTTATTATACAAAGCACTCTGTATTTTCTTTTGATTAAAATCAATATTAAATACATCAATAATCATCAGCACTTCTTTTTCAATCTTAATCTCTATGTCATTATCTAATATAATTATTCGTTCTTTAGTATCCTCAATATTGTTGATATTATCATTAAGGCTGTTTATGACATTAGTAAATAATTTTTTATCCTGAATTTGAAGTACATTAATATATTCTTCTGTAAATGTTATATCATTTTCCAACGAAAATATTTTCATTATCATATAATAATCAGCCTGTCCTCTCCATCAACAATATTTTCCTGTTCACCACCTGACACATATTCAATTCCACTAAACTGTTTTTCAGTTATAACAAGCATTTCTGCCAAACCTTCCTGTGGTTTATTCTTTCTTATCTTATTCTTCACAAGATTAACCATAGTTCCATTCAGAACAAGCTTTGTATACACAGATTCCTGCATCATAATAAATCCTTCCTGAACAAGAAACTGCCGGAATTTTCTATAGTCGTGTCTGTTTTTATCTGTTATTGTGGGCAAATCAAAAAACACCATCACTCTCATAAATCTGCTAATCATTCAAATTGATATATCATTGATGTAATAAAACCTTTCTGTTCTATCGCACCAAACATTTTATCAAGATATAGATAAGATGTCATTGACACCTGAGTAGAATCAATTATAACTGTATTAATTTCACTCAGGTGTACCATCTTAACATCTTCACCTCGTGCTATCATATATCCATTCTTATAACTTAACTTAGCGTGACTTTGTACTACTATCGTCCTCCAGCTCAAATGTTGTTCTCCTCTCGTATAAACCCGTAACTGACTTATCTACAAGCGTAATCTTTTTACCAACTTTTTCTCCGGTCTTTCGGCCCATTCTATTGGACAATCCTGTTGCATACTTTCCTAAATATGGATAGTCGGAGTCTGGCTGAACAAGCTTAATCATCTCTGCTATAAATTCTTTCTTATCCTTTACATCAAGTTTATCGAATGAATTATTTTCCTGTATCCTAACCGCTTCTTTAGAAAAGCCTTTGTATTCATCTTTAATTTTAGCTATAAGCAAATTATATAGTCCTATCAACTGCTCATCTAATAACTCTGTCTGAATATACTGCCATTTATCATTTTTACCATATTTAATATAATTCAACAGTCTGTTATATTGCTGATTAGCTCCGCCAAGCACAAATTGTTTTGAATTAATCACCTCTGTTGCACTAACAAGATAATATTCCTCTCCATTTTCTCCTATTATCATCTGATATTTAGGAACTTTATTTCGTAATATTTCAACATCTGCAACACTATTTTTATTAGCTTCATTTAAAATATCACACACATAATCATAAAGATTAATATCATTGTTTTTAATACCTCTTGCAATATATACAGGTATTTCAACGAATTCCATATGATACTCTTTTTTAACACTCTTCTTCAGTGCCTTTTCGATACAATATTTTACAAGTACAAAATAAGCTTTTTCACCACCTTTATATCCTCCATACTTTCTTGTATCAAGTTCTTTAAGATTATTGGCACCACGCATATTATCGCCCTGTTTTAAAGGCACAAGCTTGCTGCCTGCTTTATCCTCTCTTGGATATTTAGTTTCACTATAAAATGCTCCCGTATTTTCTTCTACCTTTTTAGATATAAGAACATCTCTATAACAGAATATTTTTCTCATATAGGCTATAATATCTTGACCATACCAGTCTGCTTCCTCATTATTACTGCTGAATTTACCAAGCGTTGCAAACCAGTTTACTCCATTATTGTTCTTTGTATTTTCATAATATTTACGCCATACTCTTCTATACTGTGAATAATTAAGTTCCTTCTGCAAATGTGGATAATTCTTCTGTATATACATACCTATAATATTGGCAAGATACGCATCGTGTGCGTGATGATAATCATTCATATCCCTATTTTTATAGAACATACAATTATCTTTATTTTCTTCCCAGAATCCATTATTATCTTTTTTCTCATATGTAAGCATTTTCCTGACACTTGTGCTTAAACTAGCCTTTACTTCTATTACATCAATCTGCTCATTATAATAATCGAGTATAAGATTGGCTACAGACTTTACAATCTGTCTTGTTTCTACAAGCTGTCGGTTAATAAATCCTTTCGTCAATATGTCTTCAACATTATTTTTCTGAAGATTATTAAATTTCTTCTCTGATATTAACCCAGCTTTTTTCAGGTTCTTCCAGTAATCTATCATCTTACTATCAGAAAATGATTGTGGAAATGCTTCTTTCACTATCTTATTGCCTTTGTTCTGATTTTCTTTCTTTAATACCAATGCCTTGTTATCCAGACTATTATCATCAGATAATGAATATGGAATTATATGGTCTATCTCAAGATTTTCTGGCTCATTAAGATTTAACTCTTTACCTGTATACAAAGATTTCCCATTCTGCATAAAGTAAAGATACACCTTTTCTTCATCTAAACGCTTCTCATATTGTTTTAATTCCTTATATACATTTTCATTATACTCATCAACCACATCCTCTTTTAATTTCTTAAGTGCCTTATCAATAGCTCTTTTTCTTGAGTCAGCTCTTTTATTCTTAGCCTTAGGGTCATCTTCCCTTGCAAATTCAATATATATCTGCTGTGGTTTTTCACCCATATATTCAATTATCTCTTCGATTGCCTTCATTGTCTGCCATATACCACGCCTGTTAGCTGGTGATGTATGCATATCCTGTATAACATCTAATAAATCTTTTGTTCCATCATATCTAGGTCTGTTATCATCTATTATCTGCTTTATCTTCTCATCTTTATTAATAATCTGCATAAAATTAGGACAATAATCGCAATATGCAAATCTTTCGTCAGCATCCTCAAGCATTTCAATAATAGTTGTTCCCATATCACCTTTTATGCCATTTAACAGTTTAGAAGAATAACGCCCCCAGCCCTTGAATTTTAACTTCAATATCTTCTTTAACTGTTCAGCACTAAGCCTGTCTGCATACTGCTTATTTATCTTTCTTTTAACTATATCTTTATCTTCAAATACAGTAATCCAGTATATTATATCTTCTATCATTTTTTCATTTTGTTCATCTATATGTCCTAGTATACGTCTGAACTTATTATAACTGCTTAGAGCACAAGCAAAGCCATCATCACTCTGATATCCTGTAACATCATATCCTTTGCTATTAACCTTGACATAATTAACTTTATCAAGATACTCTTTAAAATCTTTATCGCTTACCTTAACCCTTCCCTTACCAATAAATAAATCATCTATTATTGCTTTTCTGTCTTCTTTACTAAGTTTCCTGCCATCTATTCTTATCTGTGATAACTCCTCTAATAACATATATCTCTGATATAACAATGACTCCTTTGGAAGCACTTTTTCATCAGGAAGATATGTACAGTAATTCGTCATCCTCGTAATAAAATCTTCTGCCGTAACATCTATATCCACAACATCTTTAACATTCCAAGGATACACCTTTTCGTTTTCTTTCCCAGCTTTTTTCGTCATCCACGCAAAATTACGATTTCCTTTGTTGTTATTATTAAGTGGACCCACATAATATGGAATTTTTGAAGTAAGCATTTTAAGCAATAGTTCTTTATTATCCCTTAATTCTTTGTAGTACACTCCCTGTTGTGTCAATATCTTATCCATCTCCATTAAATTTAACTGATATGGTATTGCTGAATTATCAACATTATTTATCTTTTCAAGAAATGTTTCCTGTTCCATTTCCACCAAAATCTTCTTATAAACTTCATCATCTGCCGCCCTCTCACCTAATTTTTCCTTTATGCTTTGATACAACTGTTGTTTTGTATTGTATTTCTTGTTTGTTTCATTACTCAGCCTTTTTATTCCTTTTATGTAATTGGCATAATTAACTATATATTTCCATTTATCACACTTTTTTTCATTATTATTCTTTTCTTCGTCAGCATCTTTTTCGTCTTTATCATTCTTATAACATTTTTCTTTGTGAAAAAAGTCATTATATTTATCCTGACTTGTATACTTATGAAACAAGTATTTTAATGCTTTAAGCTGTTCGCTATGTTTTTCATATTTATCTACCATAGCATATGAAAGATACTTATTATCACCTAATATGCTGTGAAGCACCTTCCACGAATATATCTTTTTAAGAGTTTCAATAATATAATATCTTTCTCCAAGCGTATCACTTAACTTTTCCTCCTTCTCCTCATATTTGGCATCTGCGAATTTAGCTTTCAATGCTTTACCATCTTCATCTGTTAAACTGTTATCATTAACAATAATCCCTACATTAAATTCATAGCCAAGAACTGCCGCCGCAAGTTCCTTTGAATATTTATTATCATAATCTGCTTTGATAAATGTATCTGTTATATATTCTTTTTTATCTTTATTTTTCACTTTATTATCTGCCAAATAATTTTTTATTTCTTGATATAAAGCATTATTCTCGGCATTGTTATCTGTATCTTCTTTTTCCTTAACATATACATTTACCAAATGTTCTAACTCTATAAATGTATCTTCTATATTATCTATTGCTTCAAATGACTGTCCCTCAAATAAAAAATGTCCTCTATACTTCATCATATGGTGTAATACCAGATATATAAATCTTGGGTCAACCTTCTCTTTTGTTTCAAGTAAATGTTTCCTCAAATGATATATTGTTGGATAATCTGTGTAATATTTAACATCATCATATCCATTATCATTAAATAATAAAAATGGTGCTTTTGCTTTATCGCTCTTATCCTCATTCCACAAAAATGCTTCGTCTAATCTTGCATAAAAATTAGGGTCAACCGGCATTATCATATCTGACATTATCTTTCTTAGCTCTATAATTCTCGTTCGTCTTCTGTTATAACGCCTTCTTGTACTTCTTTTAATCCTGCAATCAGCCGCTGTATCTGCCGACTCAAACAATCTTACTCCCCAAGCACTATTTCTATATGTGTTGCCATTATTACCTTTCCTATTTACTTTTAGCAAATACCCATTCTCATCTGTTAAACACCAGCCGACAGAACCAGTTCCTATATCTAACCCTATGTTATACATAATTTCTTTCCTCCTGTATTATTATATTACTTTTTATTTTCCTCATTTTCTGTATTTACTCATTTAGAGTTTACATATTAGTTTTGCTAAATATTTTGTATGTAACATCATAATTACAATATTTATCCTTAACCATTATCTGTTTATCAATTGTAATGATACTCCTTTTATATCATATATTCAATATTTCAATCCATATACAACAACATTATTTTCATTTTTATTTGCAGATAAAAAAAAAGTCCAAAAATGCTACTTTTCAGACTTCTTAGTTTAGTTGCCATACGCAACTGTAATCATTTAGTTTAAAAATTTATTTTAACCTGCTATGTTATTTTGAATGGTAATAACATTATTATAGTATAACAACTACAAATAAATGTCAACACTCATATTTCATAAGCCTAAAACTATACAACAACAAATGTTTTATAACATATTATAATATAACCATATCTTAATCACCCTAAAACATTATTAAATCAGATATCTCACATTCTACATTTCATTTAATCCAAACAATATAATATCCTAATATAAAATACAATTAAACGGCGATTCTTTCAAAAAATCATACATAGCTTTTATCAATATTTATTATATAAACTTTTTCCAAAATTGCAAGAACAATATATCTTATCTCTACTTATAACTATGCGGCAGCCGAACCCTGAACACTTTCCTTTTAAGCATTTTCCCATCCCATGGAATAAGCGGATATATATAACTCTTCCCCGTTATAGTCCTGTTAAATGCTATCATAAGCACAGATATTACAACTCCTGCAATGAATCCACCAAGATTAAATACCTGTGTAAGTATAAGCGTAAGCACTCTTAAGAACTTAAACGCGTAACCCATCTCAAAATTCGTCTGTCCATAAGTTCCTACTGTTACAACCGCCATATAAAGAAGTGCCTCTGGATTAAACCAGCCTGAACTAACTGCATATTCACCAACAACAATACCTGCTACAATACTTAAAGGTGTAGATAACATAGTAGGTGTATTGACTGCCGCAAGCTTAAGCCCATCAACTGCTAGCTCAAGTATAATAAGCTGTAAAAGCACAGGCACAGTTATGTCATCTGTTATAAGCACGAATTTCATAAATTCAGGAACCCAGTCAGGATTGTTTACAAAAAGCAGCCATAACGGGGTTAATATCCACGTCACAACAGAGAAGAAAAATCTTGTAACTCTAAGATATGAGCCAATCATTGGTGAAAAGTTAAAATCATCCGCTTCCTCTATAATATCAAAGATAGAGGCAGGAATTATCATAACTGCGGGAGAATTGTCTACCATAATTACAATATTCCCGTCAAGAATTGCCGCTGTCGCGGTATCTGGGCGTTCTGAGTATTTAAACTTTGGGAATGGGTTAATCCATTTATGTGTGAACATACACTCTGCAAGACTTTCTATATTCATAGTGAGTGCATCAACATCTATTGATTTTATAAGCTTTCTCATTCTATTAAGAACATTCTGGTCAACGGAGTCTGATATATAGCATATCGCAACATCTGAACGTGAACGTCTGCCAACTCCATATAATTCCATAGAAAATCTTGGGTCACGTATCCTTCTTCTTAAAAGTGCTGCATTGGATACAAGTGTCTCAACAAATCCGTCCCTTGAGCCTCTTAACACTCTGTCTTTCCATGGTTCTGATACCGAACGCATTGGATATGTTCTGCAATCTATTAACAGGCATTCATCAAAGCCATCTATCGTCATAATAGACACACCAGACAAGAACTGTGTTATGACATAATCGACATTTCCACTCCTTGTAACCTCTGTATAAGGCATACCTTTCTCTAGAAATATATCAAGACTTGTTATGTCCGATTCTTTTAACGAATAAAAGAACTGCATAAGCTTCTCAGCCATATCTTCCCTAACAAATCCATCTATAAAAAAGAAGCCAGCCTTACGCCCTGCAATTATTACTTCTCTCTGAAGTATATCAAAATTACGCTCTACGTTAAGACTGGTTTCCAACCTTTTAATATTCTCTTTAACATTATTGCTAAAATCACTCATTATAGGCATCCTTTCATATATTCTCGACCAGTTAACGTTACCGCACAGTGCTGTGATGTAACATCACCACCATCCCTGAGCAGATAACTATAACATTAAGATTGCCCTGTTACCGTGATTTTATTCATATCTCTTAAGCTTATTACAGCAGTGTATAAATGCCGGAATTAAGAATAAATCAGCTGCTATCCACGCCGCCGGATTAGCTAGACACGCACCATTAAAACCAATATGTGGAATTAAAAGTATTGCAACAAGTGTTCTTGCAAGCATTTCAAATACACCTGCTAATATAGCAAATACCGAAAAACCCATTCCCTGTATACAGAATCTGTATACATTAACACCTGTAAGAGGAATATAGAACAATGCCGATGCCATTATAAATCTTCTTGTCAATTCTATAATTGCACTTTCTCCTGCATCAACAAACAAAAGTGCAATATAATCAGCTGAGAAATATAACACTACAAGTGCAGCAACACTGTATACAGCACCAATTAACATTGCGGCTTTTATACCCTTTCCGAGTCTGTCTATCTTTCCAGCACCAACATTCTGTCCTCCGTATGTTGCCATTGTAGAACCAAGTGCATCAAATGGACAGCAGGTAAAGTTAAACATCTTAGAACCAGCTGTCATAGCCGCTACATATGACGAACCAAGTCCATTTACTGCCGCCTGAAGTATTGTACTTCCTATCGCTGTTATCGAATACTGAAGCCCCATAGGAACCCCTATGAAGCACAGGTTGCTTATATGTTTTTTACTTATCACTTTTTCCTGCTTAGTGCCCTTAAGTATGTCAAACTTCTTGTACATATATATTGTACAGCCAACTCCTGCTATAAGCTGTGATACAACAGTTGCAACGCCTGCTCCTGCAACACCCATCTTTACATATAATATAAGTATAAAATCCAAAGCTATATTTATGACTGATGACAACACAAGAAAATATACAGGCGTCTTGCTGTCACCAAGCGAACGAATTATACCTGACACAATATTATATAAAAATACTGTTGGAATACCTGCAAATATAATCACAATATAATTATAAGCATGCATAAATATATCATCCGGCGTGTTGAGCAGTCTTAATATCGGAGCACAGAATACAACTGACAATATCGTCATAACAACAGCAAATACTGCACTGCATACATACCCATTAAATACATATTTTCTAAGTTCACTGTATTTCCCTGCACCAAACTGCTGTGCAACCGGAATAGCAAAACCACTACATATACCCATACAAAAACCAATAATCATAAAATTGATAGAGCTTGTTGCGCCAACACCAGCCAGTGCTGACACACCAAGCGTTTTACCAACTATCATTGTGTCAACAAGATTATAAAATTGCTGAAAAAGCATTCCAAGAAGCATTGGAAATGCAAATCCAAGAATCAATCTAAGGGGTGAACCCTTTGTCATATCCTTTGTCATTGTCTTTCTCCTTGTCCGCTAAAGTGTTCCGTTCTAATTAACCGTCACTCTGCCCATTGTTATTTTATCCAGCAGCTTGTGATTCTCAGTAACATCATATTTAATCTTAATCTTTTCTTTGTAGAAATCGCCATCATAATTAAACAACGAACTGTCGCCCTCAAAGCCTTCTTCCTGTACCTTCTGTGCAGCTCTTGTTACATATTTCTCAACAAGCTTCTTTCGACACAAGATGTTATATATATCGTCTTCTGTCAGCTTAGTATTATTATGAGCTTTTTCAGACATATCTTCATAGGTATCGTGTGCATTTGATTTGCACGATTGCTTATCACTATCTGTCAGATATAGATTATATACTGTTGACTCATATTCCATTATATAATCATACTCACATAAATCTATTGCCAGTTGTTTAGCATAATCCCTTGTAAACACACTGTCAAGTGAATTCTTAAAATGTGTATTCCAAAATTCATTAGCATCATCAGGATTATACTGTAACGCCATCTCATTTATCTTCTTTTCCACAACATACACATAATAAGAGAAATCTTTCAAAGTTATGTTCTCACTATTAATTGTTATAACATTTTCCTGTAAATGTTTCTCGTATATGAAATCTTTATTCTTATTATACCTGTATACAAGGAATCCAAGTGCAACTATAAAAGCCGCAAGGATTACCAATGCTATTACTTCTATTTTTTTGTTTTTTAATGCACCTTTTTCACTCATACAAGCCTCCAATCTTTTGTTTAAAAAAGAACCCCTTAACAATTAAATTATATGTTAAGGGGTTCATAACCATAATATCCGGATAATTATCTGTAAAGATAATTACTCAGGTATTTAATTTACAATTACTTGTATAAATCAACAAGCTTGAGTAAATGCTGATATCTCTCATTAGCAACTTCCTCAGACTTAGCAAAGAGTCTTTCTGCTCTTTCTGGGAATGGCTTAACAAGACGTGTATAACGTGCCTCATTGTTAAGGAAATCCTGATATGAGCCGTCGCCTTCCTTAGATGTTAATGTGAATGGATTCTTTCCTTCAGCCTTTAATGCAGGGTTGAATGAGAAGAGATTCCAATATCCAGCCTTAACAGCCTTCTTCATTTCATCCTGGCAGTGGTTCATACCACCCTTAGCGATACCGTGAAGTTCGCAAGGAGCATAACCAATGATTAATGATGGTCCGTTGTAACTTTCAGCTTCTTCGATAGCCTTTAATGCCTGTGCTGGGTTAGCACCAAGAGCAATCTGTGCTACATATACATAACCATAGCTCATAGCGATTTCAGCTAATGACTTCTTGCCGATTTCCTTACCAGCTGCTGCGAACTGGCATACCTCACCGATGTTAGAAGCCTTAGAAGCCTGTCCACCTGTATTAGAATACATTTCTGTATCAAATACCATAACATTTACATTCTCGCCTGAAGCAAGTACATGGTCAAGACCACCGAAACCGATATCGTAAGCCCAACCATCACCACCGAAGATCCATACAGACTTCTTAGCAAGGTAATCCTTCTTAGCAAGTACTTCTGGAGCTGTTGGGCATCCATCTGCTGCTGCCTTTTCAAGTTCTGCAATAAGAGCTTCTGTAGCTGGTGTGTTAGCCTTAGTATCATCCTTTGTCTCAAGGTACTTAGCTGCTGCTGCCTTAAAGCTATCTGTTGCCTTATCAGATGCAGCCATCTCTTCAATCTTGCCAATAGCCTGATCACGAAGAACTTTCTGTCCAAGATACATACCAAAACCATGTTCTGCATTATCTTCAAATAATGAGTTAGCCCAAGCTGGTCCCTTTAATGTATCTTTATTAACTGTATATGGTGATGTAGCTGCTGGACCACCCCAGATTGAAGAACAACCTGTAGCGTTAGAAATGTACATCTGCTCACCAAATAACTGTGTAATTAATCTTGCGTATGATGTCTCTGCACATCCTGCACAGCTTCCTGAGAATTCAAGGAGTGGCTGGTTATACTGAGAACCAATTGGTGTATTTACTAATGCTGGCTTAATATCCTTCTTACCTACGTTAGCTACAAGGTAATCAAATACTGGCTGCTCTTCTGCCTGTGATTCCTGTGGAACCATCTTAAGAGCTTCTCCAGCCTTAGGACATACAGTAACACATTCGCCACATCCCATACAATCTAATGGAGATACTGACATTGTGTACTTCATTGTTGTGTCTGTTGCATGCTTAGAATCAGCAAGCTTAATCTGTGATGGAGCTTCTGCCTGTTCCTTAGCATCAAGAATAAATGGTCTGATAGTTGCGTGTGAACATACAAATGCACAGCTGTTACACTGAACACAGCTTGCTGGATCCCACTCAGGAACCATAACGGCTGTTCCTCTCTTCTCGTATGCTGAAGCACCTGTCTCAAACTGACCATCTGCGATATCCTTGAAAGCAGATACTGGAAGGCTGTCACCATCCATCTTTCCGATAGGATCAAGAAGTTCGTTAACCATCTTAACTGTAGCAGGACGACCTGTTCTTTCAACTGGCTTCTTATCATCAACTGCTGTTGCCCAGTCTGCTGGTACTTCTACCTTATGTACTGCATCAACACCTGCATCGATAGCCTTATAGTTCATCTCAACTACTGCATCACCCTTCTTGCTGTATGACTTCTTAGCAGCTGCCTTCATATATTCAACAGCTTCATCAATAGGCATTACATTAGCAAGCTTGAAGAATGCTGACTGTAAGATTGTGTTAGTTCTCTTACCCATACCGATTTCAATAGCTTTATCAATAGCGTTGATTGTGTAAAGCTGGATATTATTCTTAGCAATATACTGCTTAGCTTCTGCCGGCATATGCTGGTTAAGTTCTTCATCTGACCACTGGCAGTTAATCATAAAGATTCCGCCTGGCTTAACATCCTGAACCATCTTATAACCCTTAACAACATATGAAGGATTATGACATGCTACGAAGTCAGCCTGATTGATATAGTATGGACTTCTGATTGGGTTATCACCAAATCTTAAATGGCTGATTGTGATACCACCTGTCTTCTTAGAGTCATACTGGAAGTATGCCTGAATATACTTATCTGTATGGTCACCGATAATCTTAGTAGAGTTCTTGTTAGCACCTACTGTACCATCACCACCAAGACCCCAGAACTTACATTCTACTGTACCAGGAGCTGAAGTAATAGGAGCTGGCTTAACCTCTGGAAGTGAAAGGTTAGTAACATCATCAACAATACCGATTGTGAATCTGTTCTTTGGCTCATCCTTCTCTAATTCCTTATATACAGCGAATACTGATGAAGGAGGAGTATCCTTTGAACCTAAACCATAACGTCCACCAACTAATGTGATATCGTTAAGACCTGCTTCACGAAGTGTTGTAGCAACATCAAGGTAAAGTGGCTCACCAAGTGATCCTGGTTCCTTAGTTCTGTCAAGAACAGCAACCTTCTTAGCTGTCTTAGGAAGAACCTTTAAGAGTGCCTTAGATGACCATGGACGGTAAAGTCTTACTTTAACAAGACCAACCTTCTCACCCTTAGCTGTTAAGTAATCAATAACTTCTTCTGCAACGTCGTTGATAGAACCCATAGCTACGATAACTCTGTCTGCATCAGGTGCACCATAGTAGTTAAATAAGTCGTAGTTAGTACCAAGCTTCTCGTTAACCTTCTTCATGTACTTTTCTACTACTTCTGGAAGTTCATCATATACTGTGTTACATGCTTCACGATGCTGGAAGAATACATCTCCGTTTTCATGTGAACCACGCATTGCTGGCTTGTTAGGGTTAAGTGCATGAGCACGGAACTCTTCAACCTTGTCCATTGGACACATTTCCTTAAGATCTTCATAATCCCACTTTTCAATCTTCTGAATCTCGTGTGATGTACGGAAACCATCAAAGAAGTTAATGAATGGAACCTTGCCATCGATAGCTGCAAGATGTGCAACTGGGCTTAAATCCATAACTTCCTGTGGGTTTGTCTCAGCAAGCATAGCAAAACCTGTCTGACGACATGCATAAACATCACTATGATCACCGAAAATGTTAAGTGACTGTGTAGCAACTGTACGAGCTGATACATCAAATACACAAGGAAGCTGTTCAGCAGCAATCTTATACATATTAGGAATCATAAGTAAAAGACCCTGTGAAGCTGTGAATGTTGTTGTAAGAGCACCTGCTGCAAGTGAACCATGTACTGTACCAGCAGCACCTGCTTCAGACTGCATCTCTGTTACCTTTACTGTGTTACCAAAAATATTCTTTCTTCCTGCTGCTGACCACTGGTCAACAACATCCGCCATTGGGCTGGAAGGAGTGATAGGATAGATACCAGCTACTTCTGTAAACGCATACGCAACATGAGCAGCGGCTGTATTACCATCCATTGACTGTTTTTCTCTAGCCATTGTTATATAACCTCCTAAATCGAAATATGAGATAATAATCTCTCTATATATGTATATTAGTATTATTCGACAAAAAAGTAAAGCCATTATCTAAAATCTATTGTACCTATTTTTGTAATATTTGATTATTCAGAACGCAAAAGTATTTTTACTATATTATTAAAATATATCCCCAAAAAATCTTTTTAAAAATTTAATATTTTTTTCAAAAAAGTGTTAATTTTTTCTATAAAAAGGAATATAATGCTCTAGTTAGAATAATAAGTCAGGAGATAACACCTATGATTACAAAAGAACTTAAGAACAAAAAGCTTATAATAGTAATTACTTCTGTTGTAGTTGTACTATTGCTTCTTGTAATTTTATTTTTTTCCTTATTTAACATCAATATCATTGTAAATGGAAAAGAAAACGAAACAATAGAATATGGTGATACATATACAGAGGAAGGAGCTTCAGCTTCGTATAATACACTTTCTTTTAAGAATAAATCTGTTGATGTATCAATAAGCGGCGAAGTAGACTGCTCTAAACTCGGAACATACCATATACATTACAAAGCTAAGAAAGGCTTTCTTTCATCGACTAAGACAAGAGAAGTTAAAGTCGTTGATACAGCTGCTCCCGTGATAGAACTTAACACAGTTGAGGGATATTACCCTAAGACAGGTGAAGCTTATAAGGAAGAAGGTTTTACAGCCACTGACAATTATGATGGTGATATTACCGATAATGTTACACGCCACGAAAAGGACAATGTCGTTACTTACACTGTCAGCGACTCCTCTGGCAATAAGACAACTGTTACAAGAACTGTTGAATATAATGACGGAATTGCTCCTTCACTCACACTCAATGGTGACAGCCATGTAACAATTAAAGCCGGAACTAAATACAAAGATACCGGTGCTGCTGCCACAGATTCCCACGGCAATGACATTTCTGACAGCATAACAGTATCTGGTGAAGTTAAGAATTACCGTTCTGGTGACTATACTTTAACTTATACAGCTACTGACAAATTTGGCAACACCAACTCAATTGGCAGAACTGTAACTGTTGAAGCCGTAAAGCAGGCTGACTCTGCCGCTGTCAATCCCGGTTCAAAGGTTGTATACCTTACATTCGACGATGGTCCTGGTGCTTACACACAGCAGCTTCTTGACGTGCTTGCCAAATATAACATAAAAGTTACATTTTTTGTAACCAATGTAAACAGCGGATATCAGAATATGATTGCGAAGGAAGCCGCTGCAGGACATACAGTTGCAATACACAGTGCTTCCCATAATTACCAGCAGATCTATTCAAGTGTTGGTGCTTATTTTGATGATTTGAACGAAATGTCGGATATTATATATTCGCAGACTGGAAGCCGTCCAACATTAGTACGTTTCCCAGGTGGAAGTTCTAATTCTGTCAGCAAGAAATACTGCAAAGGAATTATGACAGAACTTGCAAAAGATGTTACTGACCAAGGCTATAAATACTATGACTGGAACGTATCAAGCGGCGATGCCGGTGGAACAACAAGCACAAGTGAGGTATACCAGAATGTAATCAATGGTATCCAGAGCCATAATGTATCCGTTGTATTACAGCACGATATTAAGAGCTTCAGCGTTGATGCAGTTGAGAGCATAATCCAGTGGGGACTTGCTAACGGATACACATTCCTTCCTTTGACAACATCAAGCCCTGATGTACACCACGGAATTAATAATTAATGAGCAGCAATCAATAATATGAACCTAAAATAATATCAATCAGTATTTAATATTAGAACAAAAAACTATGTATTACATCAGTCTTATCCAATCCTGATGTAATACATAGTTTTTTTATTTTATATCTTTCCTTATTTCCCTGCCCTGTTAAGAGCTGCAAGATAACCAACAGCTGATAGTGCCGCCACATTTCCTTCCCCTGCCGCTTTAACATACTGATAAGGTACTCCTGTTATATCACCAGCCGCATATAAACCTTTTATATTAGACGCCATACTTTTATCTGTAATTACTTTGTTATCTTCTATCTTAATTCCCGGAACTAACTGGGCTGGCTTCATCGACTCCCTTAATACAAATATTCCGTCTGCCGCAAGTTCTCTATCCTCCATAATAAGAACCATTTTATCCCCCCTGCGTTCAATTGACAGCGGTTTTCCTTTAATAATATCAATATTATCTTTTAATGAATCTTTGCCTGCCTGTAATGTATTTATATCTTTATCCTTATTATAAAGAGGCATATAATACACCTTCTTAGCCGTCTGTGCAAGAAACTCTGCTTCGCTTAAAGCCTCCTCATTAAATCCTATAACTATCGCTTCTCTTTCTTTATACAAAGCGGCATCACAGGTAGCACAATAACTTACGCCACGTCCAAGATTTTCATATTCACCTGCATATGGCTTTGTAACATCTACACCTGTTGCAAGTATAACTGTAAGTGCCTCATAATTGTTCTTTTTGCCCTGTATATGAAAATATTTTCCCATTGCATACACTGCATTTACCATATCCTCTGTTATATCTATTGAAAGACTTTTAAGATGATTGTTAAATGCCTGTGACAGTTCCTTACCTGTAACATCAATAAAACCAGGATAATTCTTTATTATATGTGCCTTTGACACTTTATCACTAATCTTGTTATTACCTATAAGGAGTATTTTCCTGCCTCTTATCTTAGCAGTTATTGCCGCTGACACACCCGCTGGACCTGTTCCTATTATAGCTATATCATATCTTTCCATATCTTAATTCCTTTCCTGCCTTTTATGTTTAATTACATTATTATTAACAAAATGATTAATATGCCAAACATTGCTTAATCGTTTATGCTTTTTAATATATTATAAACATACTAACGCATATTATAATAATTGTAAAATCAAAAAAGATGCAGACACATTTTATTGATATCGCACTGCCACTTAACAGCAGTCATATCCAAAATGTGTCTACATCTTTATGGGTAATATTAAATCAAATTTATTGGGAATTAGTCATCTTCGCCCTGAAGTGCATCGTATCCTGTTTCACCTGTACGAACCTTTACTACATTTTCCACATCATATACGAATATCTTACCATCACCGATATGACCTGTGTAAAGTACCTTTCTTGCAGCATTAATAACATCCATTACAGGAACTTTGGAAATAACCATTTCAACCTGTACCTTAGGAAGAAGCTGCATTTCCATCTGAACTCCACGGTAATACTCTGGAGCACCCTTCTGAGCGCCACAGCCAAGTACCTGCGTAACTGTCATACCAGTTACTCCGATGTCGTTCATAGCCTTCTTTAACTTTTCGAAACGCTCCTGCTTCATAAGGATTTCTACCTTAGTAATCTTATTCTCATCTAGAATATCAGATGTCTTAATCATAGCTGGAACTGAATTTTCCATACTTTCTGAACCAACTGATACAACATCTTCATATGTTATATCTGGCATACCCGCTGTACCAAGTTCAAATCCTGCATATGCACTTGTAAGTCCGTGCTCACATATGTCAAGACCCTTTATTTCCTCTTCCTCTGTAGCTCTAAGTCCAATTGTTGCCTTGATTACAAAGAATACGATTGTCATACATACAGCAGCCCATGCTGCTACTGATACAAAACCTAATAACTGAAGTCCAAGCTGTGTAAATCCACCACCATAGAATAAACCTTCTGCCTTAATCGCACCACTCTCAATAGCAATTGCATAACCAGGGGCTTTGCTTGTAGCAAATAAACCAACTGCGATTGTACCCCATATACCATTCATCATATGAACAGCTACTGCACCAACCGGATCATCAATGTGAAGCTTATAATCAAGAAGCCATACACCAAATACCACCAAAAGACCTGCTACAATACCTATTACTATTGCACCTGCTGCATCTGTTACATCACAAGAAGCTGTAATAGCTACAAGTCCTGCAAGTGAAGCATTAAGACACATTGAAACATCCGGCTTACCATACTTAATCCATGTAAATACCATACAAGTTACAGTTGCAATTGCTGGTGCAACTGTTGTTGTAAGGAATACTGAACCTAAATCCTCAATTGTTGTACAAGCTGCACCATTAAATCCATACCAGCCAAACCATAATATAAATACACCAAGTGCACCAAGTGGAATACTATGTCCTGGGAAAGCATTAACCTTAACTACCTTACCATTTTCATCTTTAACAAATTTACCAATACGAGGTCCTAATATCTTAGCACCTATAATAGCTGATATACCACCAACCATATGTATACAGCAGGAACCTGCGAAATCATGGAAGCCTAACTGTGATAACCAGCCTCCGCCCCATATCCAGTGTGCTTCAATAGGATATACAAGTGCCGATATAACACCTGAATATACACAATATGAAAGGAACTTTGTTCTCTCTGCCATAGCTCCTGATACAATAGTAGCTGTTGTTGCACAGAATACTAAATTAAATACAAAACTTGAAAAATTGAAATTATCATAAGCTGTAAAAATATCAAATCCAGGTTTTCCAATAAAACCAAATAAATCTTCACCTAATAATAAACTGAAACCTATTACTATGAATACTACTGTTCCTATACAGAAGTCCATAAGGTTCTTCATAATAATGTTACCTGCGTTCTTAGCTCTGGTAAAACCAGTCTCAACCATTGCAAATCCTGCCTGCATCCAGAATACTAATGCAGCACCTATAAGAAACCATATACCAAATGTCTGGTCGCTTATCAAGCTTGTTAATTCTTCTATTGCCATATTCGTTTCCTCCCTGTTCGTGCCGGCACATAATATTTATTTATGTACCCTTGACAAATACTTTTTATTGTGGTTGATGAAGTTGATCAGGTTTCATCTGGTATCATAACAGTTGTTACTAAACGGCTGCTTTATTCCTATAGTTAAATAAAACAAAAAAAGACGTGTAACCATATATAATGGATACACGCCTTTGTGCAATCAACTGTTTGATTTATGTGTTTAATTATACATATCTTTCCAAATAAGTATTGAAAAAATCGGACATATTATTGACTTTTTTAATATTTGTTTTATTATTATTTTATAAATGTAATCAAATATACTACTTATCAACATTATTTTAATGTCTATAATATCAGAAGTGAAATGACTTTGACACTGATATTATAATAATACCAATTAATGCAATTATAAAATCAGGAGGGTACTTATGAAAGAACATTTACACCAGCCATTATTATTTAATCCAGCAATATATAACAGCTCAGATGGTAAACAGCACATCAATTACAAATATATAACCGTGCCACAGACTATGCTTGTATATGCCATAGACAACACCACCGGCTCTGCAAGTAGGAAAGTATCCACTCTTATTCCATGCTCTAGTGCAGAATGGATAATAGGATATAATAAGAATAACAGCAGTTCTTCCTTCTACTGTATTGGACCAGTAAGCAGACGTTTTGACTATACTTTTGGAGATTTTGATTATTATTTTGGAATTCGTTTTGCGGATAATGGCTGTTATTTTGCACCATCCGTTGATGACAGCGTGCTTCCAGCTTCAATTGCCAATCAGGTATTTGAATACGAACCTGCCACAGAGTCTTTTGAATACAGACTTATATCTGAATTAATTCAAGCCGAAGATTTTGACGGACAGCTTGAAGCTTTAATATGTTTCCTTAATGTCAGCAAGAAATATATAGCTGTCCCTGACAATATCATACATATGGCTAATGAGATAAAGAAAGCTTCCGGCAATATTCATATATCTGATTTATCCGAAATGTCAGGGTACTCTGAACGGCACATTAACAGATTATTCAAATCGGCATATGGTGCAGGTCCTAAAGATTACTGCAAGAATATCAGATTTCAGAAAATCATATCTGATATTATAAATGACCCATACAAAGAAAACAGCGATTATATTGCCAATGCCGGATATTCTGACCAGGCACATTTCCAGAGGGAATTCAAGGCTTACACAGGCATTACACCTAGAACTTTTATTAAGGAATTAACCGCATAATATATTATATAACTATACTGTCAATTAAATTACCTGACTGAATTTTTCAGAGTTATAAAATATGCGTGGTGCTTACCGCCATCCAGACGATAAGCACCACGCATATTTATTTCTACACAAAATCAGACATAACAGTATTGCTTATATCTATGCCTCTGTCTGTAAGCGCTATTCTTGTACCATTCTGCCACAAAAGACCTTTTGCTATATTATCTTTTATCTGCTCTTTATATACACTGTATATATCTTTTCCAAATATATCTTTAAAATCGCATATATCAATCCCAGCAGACTTTCTTAAACCAAGAAACATATATTCAGCCATCTCATCTTCCAGCGTGAGAACCTCTATATTTTCTTTAAGGTCCTGACAGTTATTCTTTATTTCTAAAGAATTCTTAAGAGTCTCTTGGATATTCTTAATATTTTCCACAATACACTCTTTATTGCTTTCTTTATTATCAGCATATTCCACACATAATGCCTTAATATAATTATTAATATCGCTGATGTTAGTATACCTTTTATGATTACATAATGAAGCTGCACCAATTCCAAAACCGATATAATCAGTTCTATCCCAATATTTAAGATTATGCTTACATTCATAACCTGCCTTGGCATAATTGGATATTTCGTATCTTTCATAACCTGCCTGACCTAATATCTCTTTAGTAAGTGCATACATTTTCCTGTCGTCATCATCATCAGGAATATCCGGATAATTGTCTATGTTATCATACAGCCTTGTGCCTTCTTCTATTATAAGACTGTATACAGATATATGCTCTGTATTAAGTGATACAGCCTCCTTTAGCACTCTGGTAAAGCTTTCTATGGTCTGACCCGGAAGTGCTGACATAAGGTCTATATTGATATTAGTAAAGCCTGCATTCCTTGCTATGGCAAGGCTGTTCTTAAACTGTTCAAATGTATGAATTCTTCCAAGCATACGAAGCTCTTTATCATCAGTGCTCTGCAATCCAAAGCTTATTCTGTTAATCCCAGCTTCCCTGTAAATGTATGCTTTTTCACTATTTATTGTACCCGGATTACATTCTATTGTTATCTCTGCATTGCCATCAACACGATATCTTTGCTTTACAGCCTCTAATATATCTTTAATATATTCAGCATTTATTGCTGACGGAGTTCCACCACCGATAAATATTGAAGTTACATTTTTATCAAGACCAGCCTCACTTAATGCTATCTCATTAATTAAAGCTTTAACATAACTGCTTTTCGTCTTATCATCTGCTGGTGCAGATAAGAAATCACAATATATACATTTTTGCATACAAAAGGGGATATGTATATATATCCCCAGTTCGTTATTATTCTTCATCTAACTTTAATACACTCATAAATGCTTTCTGTGGTATCTCTACGTTACCAATCTGACGCATTCTCTTCTTTCCTTCCTTCTGCTTTTCAAGAAGCTTCTTCTTACGGGAAATATCACCACCGTAGCACTTGGCAAGTACATCCTTACGAAGTGCCTTAACAGTTTCCCTTGCTATAACCCTGCTTCCGATGGCCGCCTGAATAGGGATCTCAAACTGCTGTCTAGGAATTTCCTGCTTAAGCTTCTCGCACATCTTTCTTCCACGTTCCTCCGCACTTCCTGCAAATACGATAAATGAAAGTGCATCAACTTCTTCCTTGTTGATAAGAATATCAAGCTTAACAAGGTTAGACCTCTCATATCCCTTCATTTCATAGTCAAACGAAGCATAACCTCTTGAGCGTGACTTTAACGCATCAAAGAAATCATATATTATCTCATTAAGCGGAAGGTCATACTTAAGCAGTGCTCTTGTCTGTTCTATATATTCCATACCGTTGTATACACCACGACGTTCCTGGCAAAGTTTCATAATAGGTCCAACGAATTCGGTTGTAACCATAATCTCAGCACTTACCATAGGTTCTTCCATATAGTCTATCTCTGATGGATCAGGCATATTAGACGGATTAGTAAGGTCTATAACTTCACCATTAGTCTTATGGACTTTATATATAACTCCCGGTGCTGTTGTTACAAGGTCAAGGTTATATTCTCTCTCAAGTCTTTCCTGTATAATCTCAAGATGCAAAAGCCCTAAGAAACCACATCTGAAACCAAAACCAAGTGCTATAGATGTCTCTGGCTCAAACTGGAGAGAAGCATCATTAAGCTGAAGCTTCTCCAATGCTTCTCTTAAATCCTGATATTTTGCACCGTCCGCCGGATACAGACCGCAGTACACCATAGGGTTGACCTTCTTATAACCTGGAAGCGGCTCTGATACAGGTCTGTCATTATCTGTAACAGTGTCACCAACTCTTGTATCCTGAACATTTTTGATACTTGCTGTTATATATCCAACCATACCTGCACTTAATTCATCGCAAGGTATGAACTGACCAGCTCCGAAGTAACCTACCTCAACTACTTCTTCTACTGCTCCGGTTGCCATCATTCTTATCTTAGTACCTTTCTTTACAGTACCCTCTACTATTCTTACAAATATAATAACACCCTTATATGCATCGTATAATGAGTCAAATATAAGTGCAGATAAAGGATTAGCTGCATCACCTGTAGGTGCTGGTATTTTCTTTACTATCTGTTCAAGAACTTCCTCGATATTAATGCCATTTTTCGCTGAAATTAACGGAGCGTCCTGAGCCTCTATTCCGATAATATCCTCAATCTCATCTTTAACTCTGTCTGGTTCTGCACTTGGAAGATCAATCTTATTAATAACAGGAAATACCTCTAAGTCGTGGTCAAGTGCAAGATATACATTGGCAAGTGTCTGTGCCTCTATGCCCTGTGCCGCATCTACTACAAGTACAGCACCATCACAAGCCGCAAGTGCCCTTGATACCTCATAGTTAAAGTCAACGTGACCTGGAGTATCAATAAGATTAAATATATATTCTTCGCCGTCCTGGGCCCTGTATACAGTTCTTACTGTCTGTGACTTTATTGTAATTCCTCTCTCCCTCTCGATATCCATATTATCAAGAACCTGCTCCTGCATTTCCCTGCTTGTAAGGAGTCCTGTCTTTTCTATAATTCTGTCGGCAAGAGTTGACTTGCCGTGGTCAATATGTGCTATAATACAAAAATTTCTTATGTTCTTCTGATTAATTACTGCCATTCGTATAACCTGCCTGTTCTAAGTATTTCATAATTCCATCAGCTATAAGCTTAGCTGTATTGTCTATATCTGTTGTTACAAGTTTATTATCCTTACTGCTGTACATATTGCCTAACTCTATTATACAGCTCGCTACTTTGCTGTGCTGGTTCAGGTAATAATCTTTTCTCTTATTATCAGGAGTACCCGTATTCACTCCCGATAAGCTTACATCTACTCCATTTAACTCTTCCATAATATCACTCGCAAGGCTTTTAGAGTTAGATGGGGAAGAGGTATGAATCCACGCACTTATTCCCCTACTGCTTCCTGACTTATCAGTAATATCCCTATGAAATGACACAAGTGCCGCTGCTTTGGCGTTATTGCATATCTCTATACGCTTGGTATAATCCACCGATGTATCAGTTGTTCTTGTCATAACAACTGTAACGCCAGCACTTTCAAGCTCATTCTTAACGCTGTCAGCTAAAGATAACATCTGTGTCTTTTCATAGTTAGTTCCGTCGTACTGTCCTGTATCACTTCCACCGTGAGGAGCATCTATACAGACTATTGCCTTAGACGACCAGTTAATTGTCTTATTATTACTTTCTTCGCTATTATCCTCATTGTTCTGCAAAAGCCCATCATCAGTTACCTCATCTGATGTTGTCTTTCCTATATTCATAATTGACCTTATCGAAGCTCCACAGTCAATATATAACATTACGGCAAATATTAATATAGCTGCTAATGAAGCCACTCCGAATATTCTGTCCCACTTAAATGATGTATTATTCTTATTATTCATTATTATCTCTCCAATCCATACCCTTTCTATTTTCTTAGAATACAAGCGGATTGTCAAGTAAAATGTTTAACAGCTTCTCACCATTTCTCTTTTTAATCTCTTTATAATCTTCTTTTCAAGTCTTGATATATATGACTGCGATATTCCAAGCATATCAGCGACCTCTTTTTGTGTCTTTTCCTCTCCATCTTTATCACTAAGACCATATCTTAAATCGACTATAATTCTCTCCCTCTCAGACAAATTGCCAATCGCCCTCTTTAATGCTTTCATCTCAACCTCATTTTCAAGGTCTTTATAACACACATCATCTTCAGTTCCAAGAATATCAGATAACAAAAGTTCATTGCCATCCCAGTCAACATTGAGTGGTTCATCAATTGACACCTCTGCTTTTACCTTGCTATTTCTTCTAAGATACATAAGAATTTCATTCTCTATACATCTTGAAGCATAAGTTGCAAGCTTTATATTCTTATCCCTGTCATATGAATTAATTGCCTTTATAAGACCTATTGTGCCAATTGATATAAGGTCCTCTACTCCAACACCTGTATTATCAAATTTCTTGGCTATGTATACAACAAGTCTTAAGTTATGTTCTATAAGCATTTTCTTAGCATAATCGTCATTATCAGTCTTTAACATTGCCAGCACATTTTTCTCCTCCTCAATATCAAGCGGTGCTGGCAGCACCTCTGTACCTCCTATATAATGAACTTCTCTTGTCCCCATCATATAAAAATTCTTAATAGAAGGTACCACCTTAAGCTGAAAACGATCTGCAACTGCCACTTTAATCACTATCTTACTCCTCTTTTCTACGGTGCTTTCTTTTGTCTTTACAGGAATACGAAAGCACCGCCGACATACCCTGTTTATTATTGCATCATATGTCCCGTGACGCTTTTGAGGGTGCATATGATGAGCATCTTTGTGCTCATTATTGCATCATATGTCCATTAATAAGTGCCTGATATTCCCCTGCCTGTGATACGCATACCTCTGACAATCCTATAAGCACATTTTTATAAGCTTTCGTCTTAACATCATTGGATATGTATATGTAATCTGCTGTAATTACCTCTATCATTCCTGTGTCCATACCTACACTCCTGTATGGAATAAGATGATATCTTATTCTGCTGTAATCATTTATCTTAGAAAGAACCTTGTCAAAACATTTCTTATCCATAACATTTACTGGTTTATTACAATAATAATCACTAAGCTGGTTTCCAGTGTCTATCATTCCCTTTAATGTAATACGTTCGTCCCCAATAACCACTGTTACTACATATATCTGCATTTTTCTATTGAGCTTCTCTTTGCTTCGTACCAGTATGATGAGCATAAGATACGCCACGACTGCATATATAACCAACTGCCTGTTGTTTATCATTATATTCTTTATTACAAAGCCAACATATGTATAGTACACGAGTAAATGTATCGCACCGCCAAGAAATACTGCTATGCCAATCATTACCGCTACGCCTTTTAACAAGTCCTTTATATAACTCCTTATAGCAAACCAATTAATCTTTCCTGAACTTCCCTTGATAATATTTAATGGACTATTAATTATCATAAGCATTAATCCAGTGATGATTAAATATGTGCACCAATTAACGAAAAGCCTATATTCATCTGGAATACATATTGCAATGACTGACCATATTGCCCCCAAAGTGGAAGAAAGCAGCAGACGGGGCAGTGATGTATGATAATGCATTATTTTGTTTACCATAACCATAACAATCAAATCCATACAATAATTAATTCCAAATAATACATCAATGTATATTACAATTCACTCTCACCTCCATTGCACAATCAGGTATACCCTGCATAATAGTTTACAGAAAATGCTTTCCTGCAACGAAAATAAGTATACATAACTTAATATGCAAAATTTGTCAAAAGCACAGAGTCACATTAATTTTCTAATATAATTCGCTATGAAATAAAAAAGAATGTGTGAAACACATTCTCGCACCGAGCACGGTCGCTTGCGACAAAATACATCTTCGTGCGAGTGTGCATCATCGGCATATAGTGCCTTTTATGTAATAGGGAATTCTATTGGAATTTCCTATTACATAAAAAAGGAACGCCGAAGCGTTCCTTAATATCAATATTTCATTAACAATAGTATAAGCCCAATAAATATATGAACCGACAATCTATCTGTCAGATTAAATGATTATATTAATTACTTTCTGTTCTTCTGAAGGAAAGTAGGTATTGTAATACCATTAGACTTCACATTGCTTGTAACAGGGGCTGGCTGCTTAAGTCCTGGAAGTGGTGTCTGAGACTGTGTACCTGTCATACCGCCTGCTGGCTGAACTGTTGTCTGTGGAGCCTGATATGTATATGCTGGCTTTACTGCTGGTTTAACAGTCTGTCCAACTCCCTGTGTTGCCTGTGCCTTAGGTGAGAACTTCGCCATTGCAGTATTGACATTCACATCTTCAATACCTGTAGCAATTACAGTTATTGTTACGCTGTCTGTAGCTGTCTCATCATATATAGCACCAAAGATGATATTGGCATTATCACCGGCAAGTTCCTGAACATAGCTTGCAGCCTCATCTGCTTCAACAAGGCTCATATCACCAGATACGTTGATAATAACGTGTGTAGCACCCTCGATTGTTGTCTCAAGAAGTGGGCTTGTAACAGCCTGCTTAACAGCTTCAATAGCCTTATCATCACCTGTAGCATTACCGATACCGATATGTGCGATACCCTTGTCTGACATAACTGTCTTAACATCTGCAAAGTCAAGGTTGATAAGACCTGGTACATTAATAAGGTCTGTAATACCCTGTACTGCCTGCTGTAATACCTCATCAGCCTTCTTTAAGGCATCTGGCATAGTTGTTCTTCTGTCTACTATCTGAAGAAGCTTGTCATTAGGAATTACAATAAGTGTATCCACGTTCTCCTTAAGCTTCTCAATACCCGATTCTGCATTAGTCATTCTTGTTCTTGCCTCAAATCTGAAAGGCTTAGTAACAACACCAACTGTAAGGATACCCATCTGTTTAGAAATCTTAGCAACAACCGGAGCTGCACCTGTACCAGTTCCGCCGCCCATTCCGCAAGTAACGAATACCATATCCGCACCTTTGATAGCTTCTGTTAATTCTTCAACATTCTCTTCTGCTGCCTTCTCACCAATCTCAGGCTGGGCTCCTGCACCAAGTCCCTTAGTAAGCTTCTCACCTATCTGAATAGCTGTTGGAGCTTTACAGAACTGTAATGCCTGGCTATCTGTATTAATACCAATAAATTCTACCCCGCTTATATTCTCATCTATCATTCTATTAACAGCATTATTACCTGCTCCACCTACGCCGATGACTATAATTCTTGCTGATGAATCTGATTCGTTAATTATTTCTACCAAGGTTGTTGCCTCCTTTAATCAATCCTTATACATTTATCTATAATGATATAATTTTTCGCAATAAATATCAACTGATTTTTTCATTTTATTTCACTAAAAATTGAACTTTAAAGCGTACAATTCTGAATATTTACACATCATTTTAGTGTGTTTTAATTATATTCATCTTTTTTGAATATTATAGATGAACTGTCTTTTGTATAATCCTGCATATACAAAGAACCTTTAAGCCCTGCAAATTTGGTTTCCATCTGTTTTAACTCAAAAAGCTTGTCCGTATAATCATCACTCTTTCCAAGATATACCTTAACCTCGTCTATATACAATATTACATTGTCCGATGAGTCAAAATATACTTTTGAAACATCAAGATTATACTTATCAAAGCTCTGTGTCAGATCAAGTATGTGCCTGAACACTTCATCATCTCCGACTTCAAGCTTGGAATCAAGCACTATTGAATTAAACTTAAGACCTATTATCTCAGGAACTTTTTCAAAAGTTTCTGTTGAACTTTCAACAACAATACCATCTTTGTCAAAATACATATTACAGCCCATATAACGTATATAACCAATAACTGCCTTTTCATAGACTGTTATGTACATACCTCTTGGCCACTGTATTTCAACATCATATTTCTGAATGAAAGGTATTGTCTTTTTCTTATTGCCAAACAGTGTATACAATACAGTGTTTGGTGTGTCATTTCCAAATATTCTGCTTGTCATTTCTTCATTAGAATAATGGGAATTACCCACATATGTTATCTTATCAGTTCTAAATCCAAAATAGACAGCTGCACACGCAGCTATCAGGGCTGCCACAATAATAGATATTATGAACAGCCTTTTTTTCTTTCTCGCCTTTGCCATAACTATCTCTCTAACCTAATCTGACTACTTATATTAAACACAATTCCTAACTCTGCCAGCAGGAACAGACTCGCCGTGCCTCCATAGCTTATAAATGGAAGTGTTACGCCTGTATTAGGAAATACATTGGTTACAACGGCAATATTAACTATTACCTGAATTGCTATATGGGCGAATATTCCAACTGCAAGAAGTGAACCGAACAAATCTGGTGAGTTCTGTGATATATATATAATTCTCCAGAGCATTATTATAAAAAGCATAATAACGCACGCAGCACCAAACAGTCCTAACTCCTCACATATTATTGAAAATATCATATCATTCTGCGACTCTGGTATGAAGCCTAACTTCTGCATACTCTTTCCAAGTCCCTTACCAAAAAGTCCGCCAGAACCTATGGCATAAAGCCCCTGCATAGTCTGATAGCCTTTTCCGTCTATGTACTTTTCAGGGTCTACCCATACTAAAAGTCTTGTAAAACGGAACTTCTTAAACTGGACTCCATTTTCAACAGCCTGCTTAAGCCACTGCCTGCCTGCTATATAGCCTGCCATTATAATTCCAATAATTCCGCCGTGAACCCAGTAATTAGGATATACAACAAATGTCATAACAAACACAATTCCACATACTATGATTGCACTACTTAAGTTAGATGTAATTCCAAAAAGCATAGCCGCCGGAATTACTGCACAGCCCAAAAATATTTTCGCTATCTGTGACAGTTTTTTAATCTTTGTTCCTGACGCACACATCTTAGCCGCCGCCATAATAATAACACTTATCTTAACAAGCTCTGCTGGCTGAAAGCTTATCGGACCAATATATATCCATCTTTTAGCACCGTGGCTTTCACGTCCAAATGGAATAACTGCTAACACCATTAAAAGTGATATAACAAATATCCACGGAGCGGCCTTTTTTAAAATATGGTAATCTACAAATCTTGCTATAAAAAACATACACGCAAAACCTAACAGGTCAAATATAAGCTGTCTTTTAAAATAGTATTCCGGATTGCCATAATTAATCTGCGCTGTGTAAGAACTTGTACTGTATATCATTGTAAGTCCGAAACCTACAATGAATATAAGCACAAACAAAAGACTGTAATCAAAATAGAATCCATTCTTTCTTTTTCTTCTTTTCTTTGCCATAATTAAAGCTCATTGACATATTGCTTGAACATGTCACCTCTCTGTTCATAATTATCAAACATTCCCCAGCTTGCACACGCTGGTGACAATAATACCGCATCACCTTTGGCTGCGCTGGCTGCACATATATCTACTACTTCTTTTAAATTATCAGCAAATACATAGTCCTTGAATCCATATTTATCACAGGTCTCGGCTATTTTATCAGCAGTCTGGCCTATAAGAACAAGCTTCTTTACCTTGCCCTTGAAGGCTTTTACATACATATCAAATTCAGAACCTTTATCATAACCGCCGCCTATTAAAATAGTTGGTCTTACCATAGCCTCAATTGCTTTTACAGAAGCTTCCGGATTAGTTCCCTTGGAATCGTTATAATACCATACATCATTCTTGGTAGCTACATACTCTATTCTGTGTTCTACAGCCTTGAACTTCTTTACCTGCTGTACAATTATGTCATCAGGTATGCCTGCCGCCTTAGTCATTGCGATAGCTGCACATACATTTTCATAGTTATGTGTTCCAAGAAGGTTCATATCGTGTACATTAAGCATAAGTTCATCTGTAGTGCCATCTGCATATCTTATATCATCTCCCTGAACATATGCACCAATCTCAGGCTTTCTCTTGCTTGAGAACCATACAACCTTAGCTGGACACTCACTTCCAAATCTGTATAATTCTTCGTCCTCCATATTAAGGACACACACATCATCCTTTGTCTGGTTCATAGAAATGTTTTCTTTAGTCTTGGAATAACATTCCATTGTATGATGTCTGTTAAGGTGGTCTGGTGTAATGTTAAGTATCGCACTTACAACCGGATGGAACTTGTGTATTGTTTCTAACTGGAAGCTGCTTATCTCTGCTACTGTATAAGAGTCATTACTTGTATTAAGCACTTCTCCCGTATATGAATTACCTATATTTCCAACAACAAATGTCTTCTCATTATAGGCTTTCACTATCTGTCCTACCAAAGCTGTAGTTGTTGTCTTGCCATTAGTACCTGTTATGGCAATTATTCTGCCTTTATCATAATTATATGCAAGTTCTATCTCGCCCCATACTGGAACTTCTGCTTTCTTAAACTGTTCAACAATAGGACTGTCAACCGGAACGCCCGGACTTATTACAAGAAGGTCGACCTGATTAGTTATATCCTCGGGCAGCTTTCCAATAATAATCTCTGCTTTATTGCCTTTAAGTTTCTTTGATACATCTTCCCTTGAAAGCTTTTCGTTGCCGTCATATATAATACAGTCTGCACCAGCTTTGTTAAGAAGGTCTATAGCACCGATTCCACTTATTCCAGTACCAACTACCATTACCTTTTTATTATTTAATTCCATAATGTTCCTCCATTACCACGCATATAATACGTTTTTTAAACAACTGTCTTTATTTTACTCTACACCTATCCATCTGTAAAGCGGATAAACACTGTTTTAACGCTTTATTAACGCATTTTCTTACTTGTTATTAAGGTACGGAAGTATATTTTCATATAACTCTCTTATGACCGGTGCTGCAATTGTACCGCCATAATATACCCCTTCTGGCTCATCAATAAGACACATAGCAATAACCTGTGGATTTTCCACACTTGAAAATCCTATAAATGAAGCGATATACTTTCCAGAGCCTCTCGGAAGCTTCTGTGATGTTGCTGTCTTTCCACCTATTGAAAAGCCCTCTATATATGCATTCTTTCCACCGCCTTCCTCAACTACCTGCCTTAATATGTCCCTCATAGTATCACTTGTTGATTTGTCAATTGTGCTCTCAGTTGTAGAATAATAGAACTCATTATAAGTCTGCCCCGAACCATCACTTGTCTTAACTGCAAAATGAGGTGTAACAAGGTTACCACCATTGACAATTGCTGCCGCCGCACGAAGCATCTGGATAGGTGTTATCTGAAATGACTGTCCGAATGACATTGTTGCAAGCTCTACTTCACCAACGTTTTCTTTATTGTGGATAATCGTTGAAGCCTCACCAGCAATATCTATTCCAGTCTTAGACAAAAGTCCAAGCTTGCCGCAGTAATTATAGAAATTATCAACACCTACCCTTCTTCCCCATTCAATAAATGCAGGGTTGCAGGAATTCATAACTGTATGTGTAAAATCCTGTGTTCCATGGCCCGTTGTCTTATGACACCTTATGCGCCTGTCACCAACAAGCGTTGAACCTGAACAGGTATAGGAGTCACTTAAACTTACAACTTTGGTTTCAAGTGCTGCTGTTGCAGTTACCATTTTAAACACTGAACCTGGCTCATAAGTATCATTAATGCAGAAATTTCTCCACATATTATTAAGAAGATCCATTTTATTGCCTGAACTGCCGTCATCTTCCACCTCGTAATTAAGTACATACGGCTCATTAAGATTATATTCAGGCACGTTGACCATTGCATACAACTCTCCATTATTAGGATTCATAACTATTATTGACACCCGCTTAGCATTTTTCTTTGCAAGCGTTGTATATGCTAACTGCTGGGCATATGACTGTATATTCATATCTATGCTTATATATAAATCCTGACCTCTCTGCGGCTCTAACCTTCCCTCTTTTGCATTTTTTATCTCTGTACCCCATGCATCGGTAAGTGTAAGTATCCTGCCATTATTGCCAGCAAGATATACATCATACTTAGCCTCAAGTCCGACTATTCCCTGATTATCACTTCCTGTAAAGCCAAGCACCTTGGAAGCAAGCGTATCATAAGGATAATATCTTTTATAATCCTCATCTACCTTAACTCCGTTTAAGCCAGCTTTCCTTATTATATCTCCTGTATCTTTATCAACATTGGTCTTTATAGTTTCAATTGACGATACCTTTTCAACCTTTTTTCTTACAGCTGCTTCGTCCATATCAAGATTGTCACAAAGCATTTTAATAACTTCTTCCGGCTTATCTATCTGGCTGTGAATAACGGATATTGTACACACAGTCGTATTGTCAGCAAGGACAACTCCATTAGTATCAAGAATTCTTCCGCGCATAGCCTTTATGGCTCTCTCTCTCTCGTGAAGCTCTGTTGCACGCACGCTGTAATATTCAGCCCTGACGGTCATTATATATCCAACTCTTACTGTGAGCAGTGACATTATAAGCACAAGGCTTACTATAACCACCAGAAGCTTCTTTCTATGTCTTGTTCTTACAAAATAACCATATCTCTCATCTTCATTAAGCTTAATTCTTTCTGTCACTAATACAATAACCCCGAATAAACTTACTTATTATTATGAAAGTTTATTCAGGGTTATTCTTATACTTATTATTACTTAACAGCTTAATTAGATGAAGCTGTGCCTGCTGGTATCCCATCAACTGTTAATTCATCAGGACTTGAACTTGTATCCTCATATTCGTCTGAGGCATCCTTGTATACATTCATATATGGAAGAAGCTTTTCAAGTATATTGTGTGTAAGTGTAAGCACATCTGCTGAACTTCCTGATGTTCCTGTAGTTCCATATGGCTCATCAATAACTACATATATTGCAAACTTAGGATTTTCTGCTGGTGCGTGTCCTATAAATGATATAATCCACTTGTTATCCTTTCTATCACCCTTCTGGGCTGTTCCTGTCTTACCAGCAACTGAATATCCTGTAACGCCTGCTTTCTTGGCTGTTCCTTCTTCTACTGTATTCTTAAGATATCTTCTTAAAAGCTTTGATGTTGAAGCTGTAATTGTCTGTCTTACAAGATTAGCCTTATATTCCTTTACAACTTCACCATTGGCTGATTCAATTCTCTTTACAATATGTGGCTGGTAAAGCATACCACCATTAATAATTGAACAATATGCCGCCATCATCTGCATCATATTAACATTAATAGTCTGTCCAAATGAATTACAAGCCGCATCAATAGTTGTCATACGGTCACCATATACGATACCTGTTGTCTCACCTGGAAGATCTATTCCGGTTATCTTTCCAAATCCAAACAATGACTGGTAATATGCAAATCTGCTGTTACCCATCTCAAGTGCAAGATGAATCATATACGGGTTGCAGGAATTCATAAGTGCCTGCTCAACTGTAAGTGAACCATGTGAACCTATTGTACTGAACACATGACACTTTAATTTATAATCAGCTACAGTTTCAAAGCCCTTGCATACATATGTATCCCCATCCTTTACAACACCTTCCTCCAAAGCTGAGGCTACCGTTACTGGTTTAAATGTTGAACCTGGCTCATAACTTTCTGATACACAATAATTAGTCCATAAAGAATACAGGTTATTTCTATATTCTTCATCAGACATATCTTTAATCTCCTCATCTGTATACATACCAGTTAATTTTCTTGGATCATTAAGATTAAAGGTTGGATAACTAGCCATTCCAAGTATCTCACCATTAGATGGGTCTGCCACTACTACTGCTGTATTCTTTGAAGGCTTTTCTTCATTATATTCTAATATGCATTTCTCAATAATCGACTGTACATTATAATCAAGTGTTGTAACTATATTATTGCCATCAACAGCATTTTTCTGTGTCTCTGTAACCTCAAGTCCCTCATCTACATAGCTATATGTTGTTCCATTGGTACCAGTTAATTCCTCATCATACTGGCTTTCAATTCCAAGTTCACCACCATTAGTGGCACTTGCAAATCCAACAACATCACTTGCAAATGTTCCAAGAGGATATTTTCTTATATAACTGTCCTCAAACCATACACCTTTAATATTCTTTCCCTCAGTTGAGTCTGCCATAAGATTTTTAAAATCAGCTATCTGATCTGTAGTAAGGTTTGATAAAAGCTTCTGATACCTGCTCTGTGAATTCTCACTCACCTTTTGCTCAAGCTCACTTCTGTTTAAATTAAAATATTTACAAAGAGCTGATAATGTAGGTTCTTTATATTCTCCGTCTGAAAGCATAAGCTTGACATCTAATATAAGATTATATACTCTCTCACTGTATGCAAGCACAGTTCCATCACCAGTTAATATCTGACCTCTCTTATAAGGTAGTTCTGTTGATGTATATGTCTGGTGGTCTAACACTGCCTTGGCATATGTCTCTCCGTGTGTATAATTAATTCTGAATACCTGTCCACCTAATGCCATAAGAATTACTACTACCATTACAAGTGCAACCATTCCTTTGGTGTGAACACGTTTAAGCATAACTTTTTTTCTTCTGTACTTATTCTTTTTTAACTGTTCATCGCTTACCATAAGTACCTCTTATTATATTATTTTACCTGAATATTAATTGCTTTCAGGAACATCTTTATACTGCTTTACATATTCGCTCTCTTTAGAATCGTATGTAATAACCTGCTTCTTTTCTGGATACACCATTCCTAATTCATTAACTGCTGTATCATATATAGCATCATAATCTATGCTTGCATTAATATCTGACTCTAATACGTCATTATTCTCCTTTAATGTGCTAAGCTCGCTCTTTAACTCAGCTATCACATCTGAATTAGTCTTAGCTGTTGCCTGAACATTAAGGTACTGATAACATATAAAGAAGACAACTGCAGCAACACTCGCAACTGCAACTGTATACATAAGATTGATCTTATTATTGCGTCTTATCTGCTTCTGTCTCTGCCTTCTTATTTCTCTGTTGATTTCCTTCTGTGTCTGCTGGGATTCATCTGGGGTTTTAAGTGGTTCAGCGATATTTAATTGTCTTACCGCACTACCATATTCATACGGCACTTTGCTTACATTTCTTGAATTTCTTCTGTACTCTGCTCTACTTCTCTTTTCCACTTTACACTACCTCCCATTATACCCTTTCAAATACTCTTAACTTAGAACTCTTTGATCTGCTATTTTCATTAATCTCTTCATCTGTTGGAACTACAGGCTTTCTTGTAATCACCCTGCCCTTCGGTACTTTACCGCACACACACGCAGGAAAGCTTGGTGGACAGGTACAAGGATTCTCGTTATTCCTAAACCTTGTCTTTACTATTCTGTCTTCTAAAGAATGAAATGTTATTATACAAAGTCTTCCTTCTGGCTTAAGCCTGTCAATCATCATATCTATGGAATTCTCTAGCACTTCCAATTCTTTATTAAGTTCAATTCTTATAGCCTGATAAGTTCTCTTAGATGGATGTCCACCTGTCGCCCTTACCTTCATAGGTATAGCTGCCTTTATAATATCGTTAAGCTCAAATGTTGTCTCAATTGGCTTTTCCTGTCTTGCAGCCACTATATGCTTAGCTATATTCTTAGCAAACCTGTCCTCACCATAATCTCTTATTATTCTGTAAAGATCAAATTCGCTGTATTCATTAACAATATCTTTAGCTGTAATCTCCTGTCTTTGATCCATTCTCATATCAAGTGCTGTGTCCACATTATATGTAAACCCTCTGTCAGCCGCATCTAACTGATATGATGAAACACCCAGATCCAGCATAATTCCATCAACTTTATCTATTCCTAACTCATCAAGGACTTTGTCCATATTACAGTAATTATTTCTTACGATTGTAACCCTGTCCATATATGGTTCTAATCTCTTACTTGCTGCCTTTATGGCATCTTCGTCCTGATCCATTCCTATCAATCTTCCACCCTCGGAAAGTCTTCCTGCGATTTCGTATGAATGTCCGCCGCCGCCAAGAGTTCCGTCAACATATATGCCATCGGGTTTAATATTCAATTCATCTACCGTCTCATATAAAAGAACTGACTTATGCTTAAACTCCATACTAATCTCCTTTCCGCCTGCTATATCAGCAATTAATTATATGGTGAATCCCAGACTGTCCATATTCTCTGCGACCTCGTCCATATTGTCATCATAATTGCTTATACTGTTATTCCAGCTTTCTTTACTCCATATCTCTATCCTGCTTCCAACACCTACAAATACTACATCCTTCTGTAACGAAGCAAACTCTCTTAATACAGATGGTATAAGAATTCTTCCCTGCTTGTCTAATTCGACATCTGCTGCTCCTGCAAGAAAGAATCTTGTAAATGTTCTGGCATTCTTATTAGTAAGAGGCAGTGTCTTAAGCTTCTCCTCGAATCTCTGCCACTCTTCATTAGTGTATACAAATAAACAGTTATCAAGTCCCTTAGTGATAATAAAATTATCCCCAAGGCTTTCGCGGAACTTCGCAGGAACGATTATTCTGCCTTTGGCATCTATTGTATGTCCATATTCGCCCATAAACATAGCAATCGTTCCTCCTTTCCCCCACTTGTAACCACTTGCTACCACTTTTCTCCACTTTGAGAACAATTCTATACTGATTTTGTGCAAAATACAAGTGTTTTCCACTAATTTATAAAATTTTTTTAAACTTTTGCACTATATTATGCCCGTAAAATATACAATCATATGTATATCCACATAAAAAAATAGTAATTTTACCACTCTCACCATCTGATTATATGTAATTAGTTGAGCTTTACGAAAAGATATGTTAAAATACAGGTTGCGTTACTGCGTATATTTACTAAACATAAATCTGCATACGATACACATTTATGTTGGAAATGAGGAGAATATATGAAACTTGGAATAGTTGGTCTTCCTAATGTTGGAAAGAGTACACTTTTTAATTCTTTAACTAAGGCTGGAGCAGAATCAGCCAATTATCCATTCTGTACAATAGACCCTAATGTAGGAATTGTTGCCGTACCAGATGAAAGACTTGATAAGCTTGCAGCACTTTATAATTCAGCAAAGATTACACCTGCTGTTATCGAATTCGTTGATATCGCTGGTCTTGTTAAGGGTGCTTCTAAAGGTGAAGGTCTTGGTAACCAGTTCCTTGCTAATATAAGAGAAGTTGATGCAATCGTTCACGTTGTCAGATGTTTTGAGGACTCTAATATTGTTCACGTTGACGGTTCTGTCAATCCTGTAAGAGATATTGAAACAATCAACCTTGAATTAATCTTTTCAGATATGGAAGTTCTTGAAAGACGTCTTGCTAAGCAGAAGCGTGCTTCCTACAATAATAAGGACATTGCTAAAGAATGTGACCTTATCGAAAGACTTCTTAAGTTTCTTGAGGCTGGTAACCTTGCCAAGAACTTTGAATGTGAAGATGAAGACGAAGAGTCCTTTATGAGGGAATACAATCTTCTTACAAGCAAGCCCGTTATATTCGCTGCTAATGTATCAGAAGATGACCTTGCCGATGATGGTGCTAACAATGAATATGTACAGAGTGTACGTGAATATTCTAAAAAGGATAACTGCGAAGTATTCGTTATATGTGCACAGATTGAACAGGAAATCTCAGAACTTGATGATGATGAAAAGAAAATGTTCTTAGAGGACCTTGGAATTAGTTCTTCTGGTCTTGATAAGCTTATCGCTGCAAGCTACAGAATATTAGGTCTTATAAGTTACTTAACTGCTGGTGAGACAGAGACAAGAGCCTGGACAATAACTAACGGAACTAAAGCTCCTGGTGCTGCAGGTAAAATCCACAGCGATTTCGAGAGAGGCTTTATCAAAGCAGAAGTTGTCAACTATAAGGATTTACTTGACTGTGGCTCTTATACTAAAGCCAAGGAAAAAGGTCTTGTACGTATGGAAGGTAAAGACTATGTTGTTAAAGACGGCGATGTAATATTATTCCGTTTCAACGTATAATAATATTAGTACATTAATAATTATATATTTGAGACCGTTTCAAGTTTTGTGTAAACGTTAAAAACTGATATAAGATTTGTGAA